>Ga0180215_1000059_pt1 | contig 166872 bp, 151 predicted proteins | sample eDN3rd37CBELigBY_FD_128871 | JGI IMG/M metagenome (GOLD analysis project Ga0180215, IMG submission 128871) | Enriched backyard soil microbial communities from Emeryville, California, USA - eDNA 3rd pass 37_C BE-Lig BY (version 2) (version 2) | ecosystem: Environmental > Terrestrial > Soil >... | reverse complement strand
TCCCGTTCGACTTGCATGCATTAGGCACGCCGCCAGCGTTGATCCTGAGCCAGGATCAAACTCTCCATCAAAAACCATGTTCGTTCTTCACTGTTGTGGGTCGGCCACGTCCCCGAGCGGTCACTCCCGACACACTCCGAACGCACCACCACCCACGAGCTCGCACTCTAGCTCGGCATCACGGCTCAGTTGGTAACGTGCTTCCCGACATCAGTGGGCGACCCGCCCACTGGCATCGCGCAAGACCTCGTCTGGCGCACCGATGAGTCTATCTTTTCACTCAGGGGAGTGTCAAGGTGACTTTTCTCGGATCCCTTGCAGGGGAGCGCGGCCTGACGCCACGCCACCCAGGGCGGCGCAGACACCGACCTTACTGGACTGAAGTCTACCGAATCGACACGCCCGTGTCTACCAATTGAGGGGCGATCACGCTACGATGATGCGCGCAACGGGATTTGCCGAATACGTCGAGGAGGAATACGCCACCATGGCCCAGCGAAAGCCGGTAATTGGGATCACCCCATCCCCAATGGACGACACCCAGCCACACGGATCATTCAATCGATATGCAATCGCCTCAACGTACACTGAAGCAGTCGAGGCGGCCGGCGGCGTACCGCTCGTCATTCCCCCGCAGGCAGGAAACATTGAGGAGATTCTCGGAATTGTCGACGGCCTGCTCCTGAGCGGTGGCGGCGACATCGATCCGCAGGAGTACAACGACGACACCGTCCATGAGAAGACCTACGGCATTCATGCCGGTCGCGACGCGCTTGAACTCGCGCTCGCCCGCGAAGCGGCCGCGCGCGACATTCCGATGCTTTGCATCTGCCGCGGCATTCAGATTCTGAACGTCGCGCTGGGCGGCACGCTCGTGCAGGACATCCCCGGACAGTACTCAACCGATATCCAGCATGCCCAGCAAGCTGCGGGCATTCGCAAAGAGGATCCTGGCCACACGGTCTCGGTAACTCCCGGCTCCCTGCTGGAGCGCACGTACGAGTCATCGACGATCGAAGTCAACTCGTTTCACCATCAGGCGCTGAAGGATATTGCGCCAGCACTTTCGGTCGATGCGGTCGCGCCGGATGAAATCGTCGAATCCGTGTCTGCCAAAGAGAATAACTGGATCCTCGGCGTGCAATGGCATCCGGAGATGATGTTCAAGGAGCACCCGGAGCATCTCAAGCCGTTCGTCGCGCTCGTTGCACAGGCGCAGCAACAGGGCAAGGCGTAGCCACCCCCAACGGCAAAACAAGAAACAGGGGCGGCTTTCATGCCGCCCCTGTCTTTCTTAGCTAATCAATCGCGACTAGCCAGCGTGCGCTGCCACTCGCTCGTCCGCACTAACGGCCTGCGAGCCGTCATGGCTCAGGCGCTGGTGCTTGAACGACTCTGGCATCGCCACATCGAGCGCTTCATCGATGGTGTCCACCAGCACAAAGCGCAGCTCGTCCTTCAGCGCCTCGGGGATATCGTCGAGATCCGCCTCATTGCGCCGTGGGAGAATGAACGTCTTGACGCCGGCACGATGCGCGGCGAGTGACTTCTCCTTGATCCCGCCAACCGGCAGGACCTGACCGCGAAGCGAGACCTCGCCGGTCATCGCAACGTCCTCATTGGTCGGAATGCCGGTCAGCAACGAGACCAGCGCGACCGTGAGCGCGACGCCGGCCGACGGGCCATCTTTCGGTGTTGCACCGGCCGGGACATGGATATGGATATCCAGATCCTTGAATCGCTCGGAGGCAATGCCCAGGTCGGACGCCCGCGAGCGCACGAACGACATCGCGGCCTGCGCCGATTCGCGCATGACGTCACCAAGCTGGCCGGTGATTGTCATGTTGCCGCGGCCCTCCATCGACGTCGACTCGATGAACATGATGTCGCCACCAACCGCCGACACGCCGACGCCAATCGCCACGCCCGGCTGCGATGTGCGCGTCTCGAGCTCCTCATAGAAGAAACGCGGCCGGCCGAGATACTCGCGGACGACATCCGTCGTGATCGTCTCGGGCACGTCGTCTCCGGCTGCCTTGCGCGTGGCCACCTTGCGATAGACGGTGCCAATCTCGCGTTCGAGGTTTCGCACACCGCTCTCGCGCGTGTACCCCTGGATGACGCTGAGAATCGCAGCATCGTCCCAGGCCGGCGCGCTATCCCCCAGCGCGTTAGCAGTTCGCTGGCGCGGGATCAGGTAGCGCTTGGCAATGTTGACCTTCTCCTCGTCGGTATAGCCGCTGAGGTGAATGATCTCCATCCGGTCACGCAGCGGGCCAGGGATCGGGTCGAGCAAGTTCGCTGTCGTAATGAACATGACCTTGCTCAGGTCAAACGGCACGTCCAGGTAGTGATCGCGGAACGTGTCGTTCTGCTCCGGGTCGAGCACCTCAAGCAACGCAGACGACGGATCGCCGCGCCAGTCTGCCCCCAGCTTGTCGACTTCGTCGAGAACGAAGACCGGGTCGTTCGCGCCTGCTCGGCGGATCGACTGGATGATGCGGCCTGGCATCGCGCCAATGTACGTGCGTCGGTGTCCGCGAATCTCAGCTTCATCGCGCACGCCGCCGAGCGACATCCGCGTGAACTTGCGGCCGAGCGCGGAGGCGATCGACTGGGCAAGCGATGTCTTACCGACACCCGGAGGTCCGACGAAGCAGAGAATCGGCTCACGCGCCTCGATCGGCTCGCCGTTAACTTCGCTCTCCTGTCGCAGCTTGCGCACCGCCAGGTATTCGAGGATGCGGTCCTTGACCTTCTCCATATCGTAATGATCGCGGTCGAGAATCTCGCGCGTCTTCTGGATGTCGATGTCCGTCTCAGTCGAGACTGTCCACGGCAGCGACACGAGCCAGTCGAGATAGGTCTTGATGACTCCGTACTCAGCGGCTGCCGGCTGCAGCTTGGACAATCGGTCGAGCTCGCGTTCGGCCTCTTTGCGCGCCTCCTCCGGCATGCCGGAGCTTTCGATCTTCTCGCGCAGTTGCTGGACTTCAGCCTCCTGGCCTTCGTCGTCGCCCAGCTCGCGCTGGATCGCCTTCAACTGCTCGCGGAGATAGTAGTCACGCTGCGACTTCTGGACTTCTTCCTGGACATCGCCCTGGATCTTCTTGCCCAGCTCCAGCAGCTCCAGCTCCTTGGCCATGTAGCGAGTGAGATGGGTCAGCTTCTCGCGGACCGAGTCGTACTCGAGCAGCACCTGCCGCTCGTCCGGATCCATCCGCAGGTTCGTTGCAATCAGGTAGGCGAGGTGCAACGGCTCTTCGACATTGAGCGCCGCCGTTACCAGCTCATCAGGCAGATTCGAAACAAGGCTCACCAGTCGCTGGAACAGGTTCACGGTCGAGCGCATGAGCGCCTGCGTCTCAATGTCGTCCGATTCTTCTTCGGGCAACTCTTCGACGACCGCTGTCAGGTACGGCTCTTCGCCAACCCAGTCGAGGATACGCACGCGCTTGATGCCCTGAACGGCAAGTCGGACGGTGCCATCTGGCACGCGCATCATCTGATGAATCGTCGACAGCGTCCCGATCATCCGGGTCTCGCCCGGGCCGGCAGCTTCCGCTTCCGCGTCGTTCTGCAACACTAGCACCACGGTGCGATCACCAGACGCCACCGCGTCGATTAAACGCAGTGAGCGCGGCTGAGCCGCCGCGAGCGGGATCACCGTCAACGGGAACACAACCGTGCCGCGCAACGGCAGGATCGGTAGCGTTTGTTGACTGCGCTCTTCCGCGCGAGTGTTCTCGATGTCCTCGGTCGTTTCGTTCGTCTGCTGCGGCTCTGTTGCTTCAGATTCCGTATCGTCAAAGCGCTTCTGTTCGTCAGTCACGCCAGTCTCCTCCGTCGTTTAATGTGTGGGAAGTGCGTTTCGGTTGAGCGGCTCTCAACCGCGGTCGGCGTCACCAGGTGTAGTGACGTTCACCGAAATCCGCGTCGCGGCGGCGCGAGGCAGCCGAATAGTCAGCAAGCCTGCATCGTATTCGGCGCTGATGGCGTCGTGGTTGATCGTGAATGGGATGAAGATGTCCGCAGCAAACGGACCGTACGCAATTCCCATTGTGTGGATTCGCCGACGATCATCGCAGCCGATTGGCGCTCGTTCACCTCGGATCGAGAGAACCTGATCGTCGACCGACACCTCGACTTGCGATTCGTCGATACCGCCGATCTCCGCCGAGACAACAAGTTCTGTGTCAGTCTCATACACCTCAACCGGCGGACGCCATGCCGCAACGGAACCGTGGTCAATTCGCATTCCCACTGGTCGGCCGCTGAGCATCGTGTGGAAGGTGTCTTCCATCTCGTACTGGATGCGCTCAATACTACGACCGCCACGTTTGCGCACCACAAACATCGTCAAGTTCCTTTGCCTCGCATTTCTGAGTCCGATGCGACTCTGCTTCGCTTCCAGCAATGCGTGGGCCAAGCACGTCGCACGAATAGGTGTAGTCTAGCATGTACATGGAAACTTGACAAGGATCGACTCAAGTCTCAGGAGCCGAATGGAATCTGATTCTTGCCTATCGATAGAGAATCAGAATGGCGGCTAGGCCCCAGCCAACCAGGCACGCCAACAGGGGGCGATCGGTGAGCAGCATGTGCTCGGGCGATCCTCCCCCGTCGCGACGATGGACAAGGAACAAATAGCGGAACAGACCATACAGGACGAAGGGGATGGTCAACATCATCGAATGATCTTCGGGGAGCGACTCGGCGGCGAACGTGTAGAGCGAGTACGCCATAACCGTTGCCGCTGCGGTAATCATGATGAAGTGGTCAAGCAATTCTGCGGAGTACTCGTCAAGGTTCCGGCGATGGGAACCCGCGTTCTCCTCTAGCAATAGCAACTCGTGGCGGCGCTTGCCGAAGGCGATAAACAGTGCCAGCAGGACGGTACAGACATACAGCCACGGGCTGATCGGCACCGAGATGGCCAGCGCGCCACCGGCGGCGCGCAAGACAAAGCCACCAGCAATCGTGAACGCGTCCACGATGACAAGCTGCTTCAGCACGAAGCTGTAGGCCAGCATGAGCACGACATAGCCGCCCAGGACCAGACCGAACTTCGGCGCGATGAGAAATGCGAGCGGCAGGGCAATCGCCAACAGAACCGCTGCGATCAGGCGCGCAGCGGACGGGGAAACCGCGCCAGACGCTATCGGCCGCCGACGCTTGACTGGATGCAGGCGATCGGACTCAACATCTCGCAGGTCGTTGATGACATAGGTCGCGCTGCTGGCCAGGCAGAAGGCGACGAACGCGCCAAGTGACAGTGCCAGCAGACGGCCGTCAAGGAGTCGATGGTCGAAAACAAGGGCCGCGAAGACAATCGCATTCTTCGTCCATTGGCGTGGGCGGAGCAGCCGGATAATCGCGGCAGGAGAGGAACTCGTCTGAGCCGATACCGTCTTTTCCGGTTGCCGCGATTCGATCATCGTCAGGTGTTGCCGGTTAGCTATTCCGGCGCTATCCCGCCGACGTGGTACTCGTTGCTGGGGCTCCAGAGCAACCATCCGTTTCCACCGAAGTCATCTGCCGCTTGAATCTGGGCGGCGACTTCAGCATCTCCGTACTCAATCCCCTCGCCGTACGAGAAGTCCTGGAGCCATGGTCGCAACTTGTAGGCCGCGTCCGGCACCTTCGCGGCACCATTAACGAGACTGCTGTAGATGACTTCGTACGGATGATTATTCGGAATGTCCAGACCCAGATCGCCCGGGTAGAAGTGCGACGGATAGATCATCGGGCAGATAATGTCGACGAGCGGAGCGATGGCCGCGAAGTTCTGGCCGATGCCCCCGTCGCCGTCATCCCACATGGTCAGGCCGAAGATGTCGACGGCAAGCAGCGACCCGGTCGGCTGGAGCGCCTGCTTCATCTGACCGAGGAAGCCGGTGATCGCATCGAGGCGGGTTTCGTCGGCGAACTGCGAGCCGTAGTCGGCGTTCTCCAGGAGTCCGTCGGATGGGAAGCGGATGTAGTCGAGCTGGATCTCGTCAAAACCGAGGTTCGCGGCCTCGACCGCCAGGTCGATGTTGTACTGCCATACCTCTCGCTGGTGGGCGTTGACCCAGGCGAGGCCGTTCCAGGTCGTCCACAATCCACCCGTTGTGACATCGTGGATCGCCAGATCACTCCGCGCCTCTGCGAGCAGGGGGTCCTCGAAGCAGACGATCCGGGCAATCGTGTAGATGCCGCGATCCTTCATCTCCTTGAGTCGCTGACTGACGTCGAACTTCGTGGCCTGCGCGCCAATCGTTGCCACCATCGGAACCTTGGAATCGTAAAAGACCTGACCGCTGGAATCCTTGAGATCAAGCACGATGGCGTTGACTTCGGTCGTGTCTGCGATCTGCAGTTTCTGTTGCCAGAGATCATCGTTGCCACCGACCGGGCCACTCACGTAAATCGCCTTGATGCGATTGTCTTCGAGCTGCGCGTCAAACTTCAGCGAGTCGTTGAGCTCGCCGCTGGCATCCTTGAAGCCAGTTCGCTTCACCGTGATCGTGCCGTTCTCCGGCACGCCCGGAACGCGGTAGGTGCCATCGGCCGCCGTGGTCGCGGTTGCTTCGCCGACGGCCACCAGCGCGCCGGCAACCGGATTGCCGTTCGTATCGGTGATCGTGCCGGTGAGCACATCCGGCCGGATCGAGAAGTCGAGCTGCGCATTCTGACCGATCGTCTCACTGGCGACCGTTGCCCCTTCGACCTGCACGGTCAGCGTGTCACCCTCACTGACATCCGCCAGCAGGTACTTGCCCTCGGCGTCTGTCGTAGCAGCAACTGTCTGACCATCTGCGCGGGTCAGCACGACAATGACACCAGCCATTGGATCGCCCGAGCGCGAATTCTTGACGGTACCAGAAATGGTTGTTGGCCGGAGCAGAATCTCGATGTTGCTCTTCGGATCCTGGATCGCGACTTCAGCGCCAGCATAGTCGGGCCGCGTCACGGTAAGGACTTGCGCACTTTCATCATCGACATTGAACTTGCCATCGTCGCCGGTTGTCGCCGTGACATTCGCCGTCGACACCGTTGCACCGGCGACTGGTTTGCCCGTGTATGCGTCCTTCACCACGCCCGAAAGGCCGGTCGGATCATCACCTTGAAACGCGAATGTCAGCAGGAAACCCAACAGCGGAAGAACCAATAGCAGGCTGTACCACCAGCTGACCGCAGGCCAGGGGCGTTGTCTTTGCCTGCCGAATTGTCGATCGGGAATCAACCGGGTCCTCCTGTTGGTCGTCTGCGACAGGTACACTCAGGCGTAGTGCAATCGATCCCCGCGCCACTGCAGTCTGGAGCAAGCTTCAATAGCAGTGTGGTCTCAAGATCGAAACCTATCGTGGCACAGATTGCTCGGCAAAGTGTACAACGCCCTTCCAGACAGGCGACAAGGCACGCAATCGACGTTGGTTACGCGGTTGTCCCAATGGAAGCGCCTCGTATAATCCTCGCGGGGTGGGGAGTTGGCGCAGCGCAACGAAACGTGGGGGGAATGACAGGCCTGGTCGACCATAAGGATCCAGACAGCTCAAAGACGGTGATGTCATTTGAGGACATCGTACTCGCGATGCGTGAGGATATGGCACGCGTCGAGGAACGCGTTCGCCTTGCTGCGCAGGTCGAATACCCGGGATTAGGGCGTCTCCTCCAGGCGATCGTCGAGTCAGGCGGCAAGCGTCTTCGGCCGCTCCTCCTGCTCCTGGCCGCCAAGCCCTTCGAGTATGACCTCAAGCCGCTCATTCCGGCAGCTGCGGGCGTTGAGCTCCTGCACACGGCGTCACTGGTCCATGACGACACAATAGATACGTCGCAATTACGCCGCGGGCAGCCAACCCTGAATTCCCTGTTCGACTCAGGGACGGTCATCCTGATCGGCGACTACCTGTTCGCGCAATCGGCGATCCTGGCAGCCGCGACGATGAATCCGCGCGTGGTGGCCGTCTTCGCATCCTCGTTGGCCGATATCTGTGATGGCCAGCTCCGGGAGGTCTTCACCGCTCATCGTCTCGATCAGTCGACCGAAGAATACGCACACCGCATTTACGGCAAGACAGCATCACTGTTCGCCGGCGCTGCGGAGATGGGCGCGATTCTTGGCGGAGCCAACGAGGCGCAGATCGACGCGATGCGAGGATTCGGCGGCGATGTCGGAATGGCCTTCCAGATCATTGATGACGTGCTGGATCTGCGCTCGAGCGCTGACGTGACCGGCAAGACAGCAAACCTCGACCTGCGTCAGGGTACGGTCACCCTTCCGACGATGCTCTACCGGCGCCGCGTCTCCGGAACTCCGGAGGAAGCGCTGCTCCAGACGGTCATCGACGGCAAAGATGTCAGCGACGAGGATTATCTGAACCTCGCGATGCGGATCGAAGAATCAGGTGCTATCGACGAGGCTGTTACGACCGCACAGGATTACGTCTCGTCCGCGCTCCACCGCCTCGAGTTCATCGAGGACGCGCAATTGCTGGCTTCGTTCGAGGCGTTCGCCAATCTCGCATTAGAGCGCACCAGCTAACTCCCGCTCAGACCGCGACCAGGCTCGTTTCATAGAGGCGATTCGCCAGGCGAGTCCACGCGTCCAGCCCGTCGGTCGACGCGCGCGACATTTCAATCGCGAGCTCGTGAGGCTGCTCAGGAGTCATCAGGATCGTCGCCAGCTTCCCGCGCTGCCGACGGTCAATCGTCTCCTCCAGGAATCGCACTTCATGCGGGAAGCGCGGCGTTAGCCCCGAGAGGATCAGCAGATCCGACGACACCATCCGCGTCAACGTCTGACGTGAGACTCGCGCCGCAATCTGCCGCTCTCCGAGCGGCAGGTCACCGTCAACATCAGGCACTTCATTCAGATTATCGCGCAGCTCGTTCTCAATGAGGTACGTGGTCAGTGCGAAGTCGCGCCAAGTCAGGAAAAAGTGGCTGAAAGGGAAGTCGGCGCTTGACACCCGCTCCCGGAGGAAGCGGTGGATGCGCCCGGCGCGGGCATCTGACGCATTGAAGATCACCCAGCCCTGCCCGTGCCGCAAGCGAGTGTCGAGCTCCTCAAAATAGCGCGTCAAACGCTGAAGCAGATCAATATCCTGAAGTGGCGTCGCCTCGAATAGAGGTAGCGTATCTTCCATGGTTCACACATCCGCATCATCCGGACACGTCGCCCCACAGTGGATGCATAGCTGAGGTCATCGTAGCATCAAGAGTGTACGTTCATCGTGTTGCTGTCAAGTCGAATCGGCTAATTAGCCGTGACACGAGAGAACATAGCACTGAACGCCTCACGATTGACCGATCGGCAGACGGACGAAACGACATCCCCGCTCGCTGGTTCCGCAACCCGAGTCCGCCCACGCCGCGCATCGGTAGTATCGATGACGACCTGCCCCTCGGCCAACTCGACAAGCGACGGATCTTCCGCGACAGCGACCGCAAGCGGATCGTGGAGGTTGGCCGCCGGCCGCTCTAGATCGACCAGAATCCTGCGCGTCATCTCGCGGACGAGTATCGAGCTTGGCTCCGAAGCGTTCGCAAGACCATCCCATCCGGCGCGATTCAGCGTCGTCTGGTGCGTCACATCCAGGCCAACCCAGGTGGACTTGAATCCCGCGTCGGCCACCCGTTGGGCCGCGTCCGGGTCGACAAAGATGTTGAACTCAGCGAACGGCGTCTGATTGCCTGCGTTAAAGAACGCCCCGCCCATGATGACGAGCCGTTGCACCCACTCGACAATCCGTGGCTCGATCGATAACGCCACCGCCAGATTCGTCAGCGGACCGACGAACACGAATGTGATGTTGTGCTGATACTCGCGCGCCAACTGCACGAGCGCTTCTGGAGCGCTCGTTGATGACAACGGAGCCGGCGCAACGTCCGGCTCCCAGTCACCGAGCCCCGAAGTACCGTGGTGCGATCGGGCGTCAACCAGTTCACGAACGAGCGGGCGATCCATGCCCGAGTAGATCGGAACGTCCAGACCGAGCCAGGACGCAACCGTCTGCGTGTTACGGGTCGCCAATTCGAGCGGGACGTTTCCCGCCACAGTCGTGATACCGATCAACCGATGGCGATCGAGCCGCGACGCCAGCGCAATGGCCATCGCGTCGTCGACGCCAGTATCGACGTCGAGCAGCAGCGGAACCCGATCATCGCTCACTTACCGCCCCCGCCCTGCGCAACCGCTTCGAGCCATGCATGCACCGGCGGCGTTTCAGTCAGCTGCGATTCGGAGACGATATCAACGAATGTTGGTCCGCCGTCGGCCAGTGCCTCAGCCAGCGTGCGTTGCAGATCGGCCGGATCCGTTACCTGCCATGCGCGCAAACCGAAGCCGCGGGCGATAGCGGCATAGTCGACCGGGTTGAAGTCAACCGAGAAGTAGCGCTGACCGTGATACAGGTGTTGCAGCTCCTTGATCCAGCCAAATGCACCGTTGTTGAAATGGATCAGGGTCAGCGGCAGATTCAGACGCGAAATCGTCTCCAGCTCACCGACCGACATGCCGAACGAGCCGTCGCCCATCATGCTGATCGTCCGGCCTGCTGGTCGAGCGTAGTGCGCGCCGACTACCGCCGGAAGCGCGTACCCCAGACCGCCATGTGCTCGCGGAATGACCGTCCACCGACCGGCCTGAGGCAGCACATACTGCGCGCCCAGATACGGTGTCGGCGTGCCGGGATCAGCGACGATCACCGTTTCGTCCGGCAGCAACTGCTTCAGCGTCGCGATGACGCGTTGCGGCTTGATCGGTTGCGAATCCGATCGCGCTTCCTCGGCGACCTGGTCGAAGTAGGCGGTTCGCGCGGCGTCGATGCCATCCAGCCACTGCAGACGATTTGCCGATGGCATCTGCTTGCCGAGCGCCTCGGTGAGATCGATCAGCGCGGCGCGCGCATCGCCGATAACCGGGGCAATCGTGCGGTAGTTGTTGCCAATCTGCCATGGATCAATATCGATGTGGATGACCGACAGATCGCGGGAACGCTTCGGCAGCGTCCAGTTGAGCGTTGTCGTCGAGTCGGTGCGTGTACCAACCAGAATGATCAGATCCGCTCCGGCCACGACCTCATTGGCATACGGTCGCGCGCCGTTGCCGCCGACGACGCCGAGCGACAGGCGATTCGTCTCGGCAATGCTGCCCTTGCCATTGATCGACGTACCGACCGGTATCGATCCGGCTTCAGCCAGCGCGGTCAGCGCGTCCCAGGCGCGCGAGATGAGGACGCCACCTCCGGCGACGATGACCGGGTTCGTCGCGGCCCGGATGAGATCCGCTGCACGCTCGACACTCTCGGCATCCGGTCGTGGCCGACTTGCAGGGACTGCGCCGAAGTGCGGCACGCCGTAGACGTTCTCGTCGTCAACCGGTGCCTTGAGCACGTCGGCCGGCATAGAAATCGAGACTGCACCAGGCCTACCAGTTGTTGCCAGACGAACCGCGCGACGTATGACATCGGGCGCAGTGTCGGCCGTCGTCAGCCGCGCGGCCCATTTGGTTATCGGCTGGAACAATGCCTGCTGGTCGAGCTCAGTCAGGACACCGCGCCCCTCCTGCGAAATGGGCGTATCGGATGTCAGGCAGATGAGCGGCAGGAACGAGCCATGCGCCTCGGCGACGCCCGGCACGATGTACGTTGCGCCCCCACCACTCGGACCTTCGCAAACGCCGATCTTGCCGGACACGCGCGCATAGGCGTCGGCCATGAATGAGGCGGAGCGTTCGTCACGCGTCAGCACGTGCTGGATACGCCCCTCGTTGCGATAGAGGGCGTCGTAGAAATCCATTCCGGTATCACCCGGCAGGCCGAAGATATGCTCAATCCCGCTTTGAATCAGGATCTCGGCGATCGCGTCACTGACATTCACCGACGATTCGTCCTTTCGATGTCTCTTTGGATGCGGCGCTACTATACGGCCGCCTCAGGCGACCGTCCAGCCCTCGTTGACAACAACGCCAAGCAGGAGGTCGTTCACATTCGTTCCCGAAGGGCCGGTCACGAGCGCCGCACCCCGACGGTGCAGCCAGGTGAACGTGTCGTTGTCGGCGACAGATTGTTCAGCCGAGCGCGGATCATCGACTGTCTCACCATCGACAATGCCGCCGGCTGCCCCGCTGATGCCGTCGTCACCGTCGGTCGCCAGAAGACCGATCGCGCAGCCTGAGAGCCCGGCTATCCGCAGCGCCGCCGCCACCGCCGCTTCACAATTACGTCCCCCAACGCCATCGCCGGAGACATGGACGATCGTCTCACCTCCGGCGATAAAGCAGCACGGCGGGCTGAAGGAGGTGCGCTCGGCAATCGTCTCGGCGACGATGCTGGCGAACAGCCGCCCGGCGTCGTGAGCCTCAATGTCAATTCCGCCGCCCAGAACGTGGACTGCAAGGCCATGATCGCGAGCTACGTCAGCCGCCGCCGTCATCGCGGCGGCCAGATCAGCAACGACGACCGACAGTAACGGCTTGTTGTCTGTCGGCTCACTCACCTCTGGCAGGTCGATATCTAATCCGTAGCGCGCGACTACGTCTTCAGCACGCTCGTCTGAGTCCGGCGGGACGGTGGGGCCGCTTGCGATTATCGACAGCGGATTGCCCAGCACGTCCGAGACAATGAGATTAACAACTGTTCTGCCGGCCAGCATGTCCAGCAGGCCGCCGCCTTTCAGCAGGCTCAGTCGAGAGCGCACGGCGTTGATCTCGCGGATCGACGCGCCACCGCGCAGAAGGGCTTGCGTTATGTCACGCAACTGATCGAGATCGATTCCTGATCGCAGCGCCTCAACCAGCGACGAGCCACCACCGGAGATAAGGCACAACACGACTGCGCCCTGCGGAATGGACTCGGCGAACTCAATGAGCCGTTGCCCAGCCTCCACCGAACGGGTATCCGGCACTGGATGCGAGCCGAGCAGGACTTCCGAGCGCAGCGACAGCCCTTGGGGCGCGCTCTTGGTGATGACGATTCCGTCCTGCAGTCGATCCCCGAGGGTGTCCTCGACTGCCGCCATCATCTGACATCCTGCCTTGCCGATAGCGAGCGCCCAAATTTCAGCACCCGGTCCAGCAACGACATCGTCGTTAATGACGATGCTGCCGTCGCTCCGCGCATCCAGCACCCGCCGAACAGAGGCACCGGCATCCACGTGCGCCACCGCCGCACGGTACATCGATTCGATGAGGTTTCGGAGACGGTCCTCGGTCATCGCGCGCGCTGCTTCAGCAAGCTCAACGTCTCGGTGAGGTCCGCCGGCAGTGCCGCCTCGACATCGATCGGCTGCCCGCCCGGCAGCGAGAATCTCAGCCTGCGAGCGTGCAGAAACTGGCGCTCCAGAGGCAGGTCAGGAGCCTTACCGCCGTAGAGCGTGTCCGCAGCAACCGGATGCTTGATGAACGCGCAATGCACGCGAATCTGGTGCGTTCGCCCTGTCTCGATGTTCACGTCGAGCAACGTATAGCCGGGCAGACGCTCGATCACACGGATGTGCGATACGGATGGGCGACCGTCGCGAACGACTGCCATGCGCTTGCGGTTATGCGGATCACGAGCGATTGGAGCATCGATCGTTGCCTCGTCATCCGGAACATTGCCGAGGACGAGTGCCGTGTACTCCTTCACGACAGAGCGCTGTTGCCACTGCTGCAGCAGCGAGCGGCGCGCATGCTCGTTCTTCGCCACGACGATGAGGCCGGATGTGTCCTTGTCGAGGCGATGGACGATGCCGGGGCGCTCCGCTCCGGGTGTAATCACTTCGGGACGCAGCCATTTGAGGACATTGACGAGCGTTCCGTGTTCGTGTCCGGGCGCTGGGTGCACGACCAGCCCGGCCGGTTTGTCGAACACCATCACGTCGTTATCCTCATAGACGATCGCGATAGGCACGACAGCTGGCGTCAGTTCGGCCGGCTCCTCAGGCCGCGGCGAACGGACTTCTACTCTGTCGCCCTCAGCTACCTTGTAGCTCGGTCGCGTTGGCTCCCCATTGACTAGAACATGGCCGGCCTCGATCAACCGCTGCACAAACGAACGGCTCGTGTCCGGCATGCGATCCGTGATGAAGCGATCGACACGCTCAGAGACGCACTCCGGTGGCACGTCCAGGCGAACGACAAACGAGGAATCACTCATTGCTCGTCGGGTGCCTTGGTCAGGTTGCCGGCTGCTACAACGCCATCATGTGTCTTCCGGAAATCGGGGTCGCGGAACAGCAGGCAATACATCAGGAGCACAACGCCGACTGTGATCCCAGAGTCGGCTATATTGAATGTCGGAAAGCGCGGGAAATCGATCCAGTCGATAACATGCCCGTAGCGGAAGCGGTCGATGATGTTCCCGAACGCCCCGCCGATCTGCATCCCCAGCGCAACAGCCAGCAGCGGATCGCGAGCTGCAGCACGCGCGTAATAGATTCCGAGCAGCGAGACTGCGACCACAGCGAGAATCTTTAGAATCTCGGAGCTGCCCTGGAAGAGGCCGAACGCCGAACCCGTGTTGCGAACGTAAATGAAGCGCAGGACGCCCGGAATCACGGTGAAAACGTCGCGGTCGCCGTCCGGACCAAGCCGGTCCAGCACGATTCGTTTCGACAAAAGATCGAGAGCAAGCACGCTCAAGGCAGCGACCAGCGCCAACGCAAGCGGCTTCATGAAGCCAGGCTTTTGAGGTTGAGAGTCGGACGGGTTGATGGAACACTCCTTGACGCGGGCCGGAATGGACCGGATTTCGCTTGCTTTCGTACGACGCTCCGGAGGTCACCGTTGCGCTCGGAGTCTACCACCGGCAAGTCCGCCGATGTCCTTCGCCTCATCATCGCCGGCGGGGGCACAGGCGGGCACATTTCTCCTGCCGTCGCTGTCGCGCAGGAGCTCCGCCAACGCCGACCAACGGACATTCTCTGGATCGGGTCCGGCGCGGCACTTGAGCGCAATGCCGCAGAATCCATAGGCGCTACCTACAGAACAATCAGAACGGGCAAGCTCAGACGCTACCTCTCGATCGAGACGCCGCTCGACGCGATCCGCATCCCGGTCGGGATCATCCAGGCGTGGCGTCTGCTCGGATCCTGGCAGGACGCCGTTGTCGTATCAACGGGCGGCTTTGTCAGCGTTCCGACAGTCATCGCGGCGCGATTGCGCGGTATCCCGACCCTGACGCATGAGCAAACCGCCCACATCGGACTGGCCACGAAGATCAACGCGCGCTTCGCTGATGTCGTCGCGCTCTCCTACGAACGATCTCGATCGCTGCTTTCAACGCCGCGCGGTCGCGTCGTCGTGACCGGCAATCCGCTCCGCCCCGCTGTGCTGAACGGCGTCGCCGAGCGGGCTCTCACCGCATTCGACTTGCCGAGCAACGTGCCTCTGCTCTACATCACCGGTGGCGCACAGGGCGCACGTTCCCTCAACGAGGTCGTTGCTCAAGCACTGCCCGAGCTCCTGGGATATGTCGCTATTCTGCATCAAGCTGGACCGGCGTCTCTGCACGACGATGTTGAAACACTGCGCCGACACGCGGAGACGCTCCCGCCGGAGCTACGCGGCCGCTACCGTGTCGTCGAGACAATCGGTAATGAGATCGGCGACGTCTACGCCGCTGCCGCACTCGTGCTCGGGAGAGCCGGCGCAGGTACGGTCAACGAGCTGAGCGCGCTGGGCATCCCCGCTCTCCTCGTGCCGCTTCCGGGCGCGGAAGAACAGCACCAGAACGCGCAGCAGCTCGTTCAGATCGGTGCAGCCGCCGAAGTTGCTCAGGCGGATCTGACGCCCGATCGACTGGTTCGCGAGGTGCAGGATATCGTCACAACTCCTGGCCGGATCGAGTTGATGCGCTCTGCGGCAAGTCGGACAGGCGTGAGTGACGCGGCAGCCCGCCTGGCTGATGAGGTCGAGACGCTTGTGATCCGTCGGTCGCCCTAGCGGTCGAGGCTGCGGTCGATGGCCTCGTCGAGGGTCGAGGCGCGGACTATCTCGAGTCCGGCTGGTGGGCGCACCAGGCCGCGACCTAGCGCAGCCGGAACGACTGCCCGCTCGAAGCCGAGCTTCGCCGCTTCCTGCAGTCGCCGCTCGAGTTGGCTCACTGAGCGCAGCTCGCCTGCCAGTCCGACTTCTCCGATTGCGACGAGCCGCGGATCGACCCGCGATTCACGGTAGCTCGACGCGATCGACAGCGCCACGCCGAGATCGGCGGCAGGCTCGCTGAGCTTCATTCCGCCGACAACATTGACGAAGACATCCTGATCGGCGAGCGACAAGCCGACGCGCTTGGATAGCACAGCCACGAGCATCTGAATTCGACTCAGGTCAATTCCATTCGCCGTCCGCCGCGCATTGCCGAACGCGCTGGTACTCGTCAACCCCTGAACCTCGACCAGGATTGGCCTGGTGCCCTCCATCGTAACGACGACCGTCGATCCAGCCGCGTTGCCAGGGCGCTCTTCGAGGAACGCCTCGCTGGGGTTGCGAACCTCGCGCATGCCGCGTTCGACCATCTCGAACACGCCAACCTCGTCAGTCGATCCGAAACGGTTCTTCACCGCACGCAGAATTCGATATTGATGGAAGCGATCACCCTCAAGATAGAGCACGGCATCGACCATGTGCTCTAGCACGCGCGGCCCGGCGATCGATCCCTCTTTCGTCACGTGCCCGACGATGAACACGGCGACGTCGCGCGGCTTCGCGAACGCGACGAGTCGCGTGGTGCATTCGCGCACCTGGCTAACACTTCCCGCCGCCGAGCTGATGTCCGGCGTGAACACCGTCTGGATCGAGTCGATGATGACCACAACCGGACCGAGGCTTTCAGCGGCAGCGATCACATCGTCAATATTCGTCTCAGAAAGCACGTAGAGGTGATCGACACCTGCGCCGACCCGCTCGGCACGCAGCTTCACCTGCTGCACGGATTCCTCGGCGGTGACATACAGTACCGCTTCGGCATTTGCCGAGAGATCCGCTGCCGCCTGCAGCAGCAATGTCGACTTACCGATGCCCGGATCGCCACCGACGAGGACGAGCGATCCTGGAACAACACCGCCGCCGAGCACGCGCGAGAACTCCATCATCGGCAGCGGACGACGGCTCACACTTGCGCTCGGAACGGATGACAATGGCTGCGGAGCCGTCGCGTTGCCAACTCGACGAGCGCTGGACTTGCCAATCGCTGCCGCCGGTGCCTCGACAGTCTCTACGAGCGAGCCCCACGCGCCGCAGTCCGGACAGCGTCCGTAATAGCTGGCGCTTTCCAGCCCGCACTGCTGGCAAACGTACTTGGTGCGCCGCTTTGCCAAGCTCAGCGACCTTTCCTGGATACACAAGCACGGGGGCATCTCGGCCCCCGTGCTCGCGAACGATCAGATGCTTGTCGGCCGTATTAGACCGCGGCGAACTCCGTCGCCGGCTCGATCTTGAGCAGGTCATCCACAACATCGACGATGATCGCGACGCCTGGCTTGTAGCGACCCTGCAGCAGGCCCTCAGCCAGCGGGTCCTCGATCAGGTTCTGGATAATGCGGCGCAACGGACGCGCACCGTACTGCCGATCGTAACCGCGCTCGCCAAGGAAGTCCTTGGCTTCGGTCGTGATGTCGAGCGTGATTTCCTGCTCGGCCAGCTGCTCCTTGATCCGCTTCAGCTCCAGCTCGACGATCTCGCGAATCTGTTCGGTCGTCAGCGCGTGGAAGACGATCACGCCGTCGATGCGGTTCAGGAACTCCGGCCGGAAGGTGCGCTTCAGCTGATCCGTCACACGCTCTCGCATGCGATCGTAGTCCTGCTGCGCGCGCTTCTCCTCATCAACCGAAGTCGCGAAGCCGAACTGCTTGTCGGTCGTGATCTGCTCGGCACCGATGTTGGAGGTCATGATGATGATCGTGTTGCGGAAGTCGACACGGCGTCCCTTGGCATCAGCCAGGTTGCCATCCTCGAGGATCTGCAACAGCATGTTGAAGGCTTCCGGATGCGCCTTCTCGATCTCGTCCAGCAGGATGACCGAGTAGCTCTTGCGGCGAACCGCCTCGGTGAGCTGGCCGCCCTCTTCGTAGCCAACATAGCCCGGAGGCGCTCCGACGAGTCGTGAGATCGTATGCCGCTCCATGAACTCGCTCATGTCGATCTTGATGAGCGCGTCATCCGAACCGAACATGAACTCGGCCAGCGCGCGGGCCAGCAATGTCTTGCCGACGCCGGTCGGGCCAAGGAAGATGAACGAGCCGATTGGGCGACGCGGATCCTTCAGGCCGGCGCGAGCGCGTCGGACGGCCTTCGCCATCGTCGAGATGGCCTCGTCCTGCCCGATAATGCGTTCGTGCAGCGCGGACTCCATATGGAGCAGCCGCTCCGACTCCTCAGCAGCCAGGCGGGTCAGCGGAATGCCGGTCCACATCGAGACGACCTGGGCGATGTCCTCTTCGGACACGACCGGGCTCTCGTTGCCCTGCTCTTCCTTCCAGTCCTTCTCCAGCTCGGCGATCCGCATTCGCAGCTTGCGCTCGCGGTCCCGCAGATCAGCCGCCAGCTCGAACTCCTGGCCGGAGACGGCTGCGTCCAGCTCGCGCTGCAGGCTCTCCATGCCCCGCATCGCTTCCTTCAGGCTCGGCGGAGACGCAGAGCGGTACATACGCACTCGCGACGACGCCTCATCGATGAGGTCGATCGCCTTGTCGGGCATGAAGCGGTCCGTGACGTAGCGAGCAGCCAACTGCGCTGCAGCCTCAAGCGCGGCATCGGTGATCTTCAGCTTGTGGTGCTCTTCATAGCGCTCACGGATGCCGTGCAGAATCGAGACCGTCTCTTCGGTCGTCGGCTCCGGCACCTGGATCGGCTGGAAGCGCCGCTCCAGCGCCGCATCGCGCTCAATGTACTTGCGGTACTCGTCGAGCGTCGTTGCACCGATAGTCTGCACCTCGCCGCGCGACAGCGCCGGCTTCAGGATGTTCGCTGCATCAACAGCGCCTTCCGCCGCACCGGCTCCAACGAGAGTATGAAGCTCGTCAATAAAGAGGATGGCACCGGTCTCCTTGACCTCGCCAACAATCTTCTTCAGACGCTCCTCGAACTCACCACGGTATTTTGTGCCTGCGACCAGTGCGCCGATATCGAGCGCGACCAGCCGCTTGTTCTGCAGCGGTTCGGGAACATCGCCACCAATGATGCGCTGGGCAAGGCCCTCGACGATCGCGGTCTTGCCAACGCCCGGCTCACCAATCAGTGCCGGATTGTTCTTGGTTCTACGCGACAGAATTTGCATCACCCGCTCGATCTCATTCTGACGACCGATGATCGGGTCGAGCTTGGATTGCCGCGCAGCCTCGGTCAGATCGAATCCGAGCGCATCAAGATACGGTGTCTTGGTGGTCTGCTTGGACTGCTGATAGCCAGCGTTCTGACTGACGACCTGCATCACCTGCGCGCGAACCTTCTCGAGGTTCACGCCGAGGCTCTCCAGGACGCCGGCAGCAATCCCCTCGCCCTCGCGGACAAGGCCGAGCAGAAGATGCTCTGTGCCGATGTAGTGATGGTTCAGCCGGCGGGCTTCATCAACCGCAAGCTCAATGACCTTCTTCGCTCGCGGCGTGAGGCCAATCTCTCCCATGATGACCGACTCGCCCCGGCCGATGATGAACTCGACAGCCGAGCGAACCTTGGGGAGCTGAACACCCATATTGCTCAGGACGCGGGCAGCAACTCCGTCGCCCTCGCGGACCAGACCCAGCAGCAGATGCTCGGTGCCGATGTAGTTGTGGTTGAAACGCTGCGCTTCTTCCTGCGCCAGCGTCAGAACCTTGCGCGCGCGTTCGGTGAACTTTTCAAACTTGTCTGCCATGTGATTGTCTCCGACGATCGGGTGCGACTCGCGCCTGGCCTGGCGCAATCCGCGTCACCAATCGCACTAACGTGGTTACCTACCACGAGCCTACTGCCGGTAACTGACAGTTGCAAGTCCCTGGCCATGCTGCTGGGACGTTGTACAGGTGGAAAGCCAGACACGACCGACCCGTAACGGGCCGGTCGCGTTCTGTTCGCAGGTGCGGGTTCTGGCGAAGCGGGCAGGGTGAACGTTAGCTCGACTGTTCCCCGGACTCGCCATCTGAGGCGGCGGATTCGTCGCCTGATTCGTTCGATGAGGATTCATCAGCGGCCGCAGCTTCGGCGAGTGCCTGTGACATCGCCAGACCAGCTGCAGTCTGTGGCTCGTCGTCATCCAGCTCAATCGACTGGACGCTCGACGCCTCAGCCTCAACCGAGGCCTCCGGCTCGGTTTCCGGCTCGCGCTCGGCGCGCGGCATAGCCGGCTCGCCGTCCTCGTCCGGCTCAACCTCGAGCGCAAGGAGCTGGTTCTTCAGCTCGACGGCTTCCGGTCCGAGGGCAGCAAGCACCTCTTCGTCGGTCGCCTCAAGCCCGCGCCGCAGGCTCAGGCCCATGCGCCGCCGCTGCGGATCGATACGGATGATCCTGAGCAGCAGGTCCTGGCCCTCATGGACGAGCTGGCGCGGATGGTTGATCCGCAGCTCGGACAGCTCAGATACGTGGACGAGGCCCTCGATGCCGTCTTCAATGCGCGCGAACGCACCGAAGTTGGCGAGCTGGGTCACCGTGCCGACAACGAGCTGGTTGACGTCGTACTTCGTCGCGACCCGGCTCCACGGCTCGGCCTGCGTCCGCTTGATCGAGAGCGCGATCTTCTTCTCTTCGGCGTTAATGCCGAGGACGAAGACATCAATCTCCTGACCAACCTGTAGCACCTCACTTGGGTGGCGCACGCGGCTCCACGAAAGCTCGGAGAGGTGGACGAGTCCGTCGGCACCGCCGACGTCGACGAAGGCGCCAAAGTCGCAGATGCTGGAGACGCGTCCGTGCCGGACTTCGCCTTCGCGAAGATCCTGGATCAGCTTCTCCTTCATCACATCGCGGCGTTCCTGGAGCGCCTGGCGCTCCGACAGAATCAGGCGATTGCGATGGCGGTTGATCTCAATGATCTTGAGCTGCAGCTTCGAGCCGATCAGGCGGGCCATGTCAGCCTGCTTCTGAGCGTCATCTCCGCCGCGGATTTCGGTGACCTGTGAGGCTGGCACGAACCCGCGCACGCCATCAAGGTTCACCAGCAGGCCGCCCTTGTTGTAGTTGACAACTTCGGCGTCGATGACCTCACCGGCCTCGAACTGATCCTGCAGAATGCGCCAGCTCTTCTCCTGGCGGGCTCGATCGATCGAGACGACCGCGTGGCCCTCCTGGTTTTCGGGCTGGACGACGAAGACGAGGACACTGCCGCCAACGGACAGTTCGCTACGCTCATCTTCATTGAGCGTGGAGAACTCCCGGGCCGGAATGACGCCCTCGGACTTGGAGCCGATATCGACAAGGATCTCGTCACGATCAAGATGCATGATCGTGCCTTCCATCACGTCTCCATACTTCAACGTATGATAGTCGTGAGTGGGATCCGCCAGCAGCTGCTCCATCAGAGCACGCCCGGCGTCGTCGCTATCACTCTCTGGATTAAGATCCACACTACCTTGCATGGATCCATTGAATTCGGTACGTTCCATATACCATCCCTGCGCGTGAGATTTGCCGACGGTCGGCAGGCCAATAGACGGCCATGCGCCGTCAGCGAAGCGCGACCAAGTATAGTGCGAATCGTGTCTTTTATGCAACGTGGCGCAGGCGATCGCTGCGTCATGCATTCCCGAATGTTCTGTCGCGCGATCTGCGGGCGACCAATGGGAATCTACAGGTCGATGAGACGCGCCTGAATCCGCTCGCCAATTTCAAGCACGCCCCAGGTTGGTCCCGGTGCCCAACGTGGCTGAGTCGGAGATCCCGGATTCATCATCCAGAGCCCGTTGCGCTGCTCGATCAGCGGTCGATGGCTGTGTCCGTAGACGGCCCAGTCCACTACTCCGCGCATGCGGTCATATGCGTACTCGCGAGCCGTCATGCGCGAGCGTCCCGCGTGATGATGCCCATGTATCAGGCCGATGCGGTGCTCCCCACAGCGAAAATAGCGTTCGAACGGCAGCGTGCGCATCAGCTCGGGCTCATCCTCGTCGCCATTGCCATATACCGCATAGGTCGGAGCGATAGCGTCAAGGCGCTCGAGCACCCACGGGCGAAGAATGTCACCAGCATGAAAGATGATGTCACACGTCGCCAGACCGTCGAGTAACGCGGGCGGTAGCGGGCGCTGCATCACCAGATGCGTGTCCGCTACCAGCCCAATTCGCGCCGGATGGCGCAGAACTTCATACTCGGGCAAGCAGATCAGCGCTCTCGAAGATCTTGCGGATCTCGGCGCGCTCGGCGTCAGTAGCCGGTAGCAGCGGCGGTCGTGGATCGCCGGTTGCGAGGCCGACCATCTCCATTGCCGCCTTCAGCCCGCCGATGCCGAACCGCGTCGTGACCGCGGCGTTCGGCGCAAGAAGTCGGAATTGCAGTTCTCGCGCGCGATCGTGCTCACCGTCCTGGTAGAGCTGGTACAGATCTGCACACGCCTGCGGCGCAACATCGGCAAGCGCAAGGATGCCTCCCTTAGCGCCGAGACACAGTGCCGGATACAGGAAATTCGCGGAACCGGCCAGTACGGCGAAGTCGTCATCCGTCCCGGCGACCATCTCGGCGAACTTCACGGCGTTTCCGGCGCTGTCCTTCACTCCGACAATGTTCGGATGCTGCGAGAGCATCGCGACAGTTGAAGCCGGCAGATCGACGCCGGTATAGGCCGTCATAATGTAGACGAGGATCGGGATCGGCGATGCATCTGCTACCGCGTAGTAGTGGCGCTTGAACGCTTCGGCGTCGTACCGCGGGCGATAGTAGTGCGGAGTCACGACGAGCGCGTAGTCCGCGCCGAGGCTCGCCGCTGCCTGGGTAATCCGAATCGTTGCGCGGGTCGACTCAACGCCGGTACCAGCTAGAACAAGCCGCCGACCGTTGACCGTCGTCACGGCCGTCTCAATCAGCCGCAACTTCTCATCTTCGTCAAGCAGCGCCGACTCGCCATTGGAGCCCATAACGACAATGCCGTCGAGCGGGCTGTTCGCGTACCACTCGACGTTCTGCGCGTATGCGTCCAGGTCCAGCTCGCCGTCAGAACCAAACAGCGCGGCAATCGGAGCCAGGACACCCTGCAATGGTCGCTTCGCCATGTTTGCCTCCCCTATCGGTGCGTGGGCGACACCGAACTCATGACACGTCTACAGTTTGAGGATACTCTGCGGCGTGTCTGCGTGTCTCATTAAACCCGCACAGGGATACGAGCGCACCCGCGATAATCCAGTACAACGCCACCATGTGCGAGAACTCCGGGTTGAACAGATAGTGATCGACGACAGCGACGGCCAGCAACGCCAGAAAGACGGTCGCGAAGCTCAATGTGACGTCGCCGTCGCGACCCTTCCTTGCGAGGACGACGTGCACCGCTCGCCAGGCGATGACCGCCGCGACTGCCAGAAACACCGCCAGCCCCACAAGCCCGATGCGCTCAGCGATCAGGAGATACACGCTGGAGACGCCGGTCTGCAGATGATCCGACGGCGCATCACCGAAGCCAACACCGATCCAGGGGTGCTCGCGAATGATGTTCCAGGCGTTCTGGTATTCCTGCAGGCGCAGTTTCGTGGCCGGGTCCTGTAGCGTGAAGCCTTCCCACAGCCGGGTGACGAAGCCGCTACCGAGGCCGAGAGCAATTCCGAGCAGTCCAAGCACGCCGAGCGGCGGGATGAGCCAGCTCCGGCGCAGCAGCAGCACGAACGCGACGCCGAATGCGGCACCAACCCAGGCACCGCGCGAATACGACAACAGCAGCGCCATACTCGTAATGGCCGCCGCCCCCCCAGCTAACCAGATGCTCACCGACCGGTGTGAAGACAGCAACTGACTGGCCGCCAGCAGCAGGCCGATCATCATCAACCCACCGAACGCATTCGGGTCGACACCGGTCCCGGTGGCCCGCATAGCAAGCGAGGGATTCGACTCGATGAAGCGCACGATCTCATTCGACGGATAGCCGTATGCCACCAGGCGCCCCAGCACACGGAGCGTCAGCTGCGGTCCGCCGGCGTAGAGCAGTAGGCCAATGAACCCGGCGACCGTCGCGCCTGCCAGCAGCATTTGCAGCAGCAGTCTGCCATCGCGCGGCGAACGAACGATTTCGCGCGTTAGCCAGAACATGCCAATCGCAAGCAGAAAGCGCCCGAAATCGTGGGCAGTCTGCGTCGTGTAGCCGCGCCCGATGCCCAGCAGAAACGCTATGCTGGCGATCCCGATTAGCACGAGCACCAGCGCTTCTGACCAGCCAATGTGAAGCCGTTGACGACGATCGACCAGCGCGACCGCACCGCCGGCCAGCAGGCACCAGGCAAGCGCCAGCTCCAGTAATGTCGGAGTGATCGGACCGCCGAGAGGAATAACGCCAAACGGCAGGATGCACGCGACCGCGATAACGCAGATGAAGCCAGTCCAGACGCTCCGCAGGAGAACGATGACCACCGCCGGTGCCAGCGCAATGACCGCAGCAACCGGAAAACCAGCTCGCACGACGACCAGGCCCGCCAGCGCTCCGGCACCAACCGCCAGGCTGACAATCCACATCAGCGGCCATACCGAGCGAACGAGGCTGAATGATCGACTCATATCCACCGGCGCAACCGGAACGCGAGGACCATTCCGCCAGTGATCGCGAGCATGATCGTCGTGATGATGATGAGAGCGTAACTGGAGTGCTCGTACGGCAACGGGACGTTCATGCCAAAGACGCTCGTGATGAGCGTCAGCGGCAGAATGATGACTGAGATGACCGTCAGCGCTTTGATAACTTCATTCAGCCGATGAGACGCGAGCGAATCGAACGTATCGCTCAGACCCTCGAGGACTTCCTTCAGGTCGTCCAGCGAATCCCAGATCTTCGCCAGCTGGTCAGCGATGTCGCCGAAGTACACGTCGGTATCGATATCGTCGCGCAACATCGGCAAATCGCGGTGTGCTAATTGAGAGACGACGGCAACCTGCGGCTTGATAATGCGGCGCAACGAGATGAGATCCCGTCGCACAACCGAGATCTCCTGAACCGTTCGCAGGCTGGAGCTATCGAAGATCGCGTCTTCAATGGCATCTATGCGATCTTCCAGGCGATTGACGATCGGGAAGCAATACTCGACGAGACGATCGATGACGAAATAGACCAGGTGGGCTGGCGAATCGCCCATCATCGCCTCGCGCGCGTCCTGCGATTTGGCCGCCTGCTCGAACATGCCGACCAGCGGCCGGAGCACGCCGTCATGCGCGGTAATTACGTAGTCATCGCCAACAAACAGGTCGACTTCGGAGGCTGAAGTCACGCGGGTCTTCTTGTTATGCACCGGGAAATGCATAACGATGAACACGTAATCGTCGTCAATGTCGAGCTTTGGTCGCTGCGTGCGGCTGGTGACATCCTCCAGGACAAGCTCGTGGAAATCGAACTCATCGCGCAGGTACTCAATCTCCTGCGCGCCCGGCTTACGGATGTCGATCCAGCGCAGTCGATTGTGCACGACGACCTGCAGTCGCGACGAGACGTTGGTCTGCTCCGGACGACTACCCCGCGAGGACGGACGAATGAGCCGACTTGCAGCCGCTATTGGTACGTGTCTGCGTTTGCTCACTGTCATGCACGCGCCCCGTCATCGAGCCCATCGTCACTTACCCGCTCACACCGAACGCACCAAGGATACGACCCGATCAAGCGGCCGGTGCCTGCACAACCAAAGCACAACGCGCGAACCTAGGAACGGATAAGACTCACCTCGCGCTGCGGCTCAGCCAGAAACTCGCAGCCATCCTCGGTGACAACGATGTCCTCTTCCTGGCTCACGAATCCGTACCCGGGCACAAGACAGCCGATCTCGAGCGTGTAGACCTCGTCTTTCTCCAGCGCGCCGTACGGTCGCTGGCCATAACGCTCCCAGCGCGGCCCGAGAACCGTCCCGCCGTCGTGGCACGCCCGGCCCATCTGGTGGCCCAGCGCAAACTGCCACTCTTCCAGCCCTTCGGCAGCGAAGATCTTGCGGGCGACATCGTCCACTTCCCAGCCCAGCACGCCGGGGCGAATGAATGCTGCTGCATCCTGAATACATCGATTGACGATCTCAAAATGCCGCTTCACTTCCGGCGGGGCCTCCGTCTCGCCCGGCTGCAGAAAGTAGAAGGTGCGCTGCATGTCTGAGCAGTATTCATCCTCATTGACGCCGAAGTCGATCGAGAGCAGGTGGCCAGCGCGGGTCTGGACATCGGTCGGCCCAACGTGGCCACGGGGTGAGTCGGGTCCTGCAGTGACGCCCGGGCAGTAATTCCAGTCCCACGACGAGCCGATTCGCCGCTCTTCGAGCTGGGCGTGCATGAAGTCGCTGATCTCGTTCTCGCTGAGCCCTGGCCGGAGCCACCGCTGGGTCGCCTCCCAGATGCGCTCAGTCGTCTGCACAGCGGTACGGATTCGCGCCAACTCAGTCGGGGATTTGCGCGCACGCACTTTCGTCGGGATCTCGCCGGACGACTGCACCTTTGCCCAGTGCGGCGTGTCCTTCAGCATCTCCTCAAGCAGCAGGTACATGCCGTGCGTCAGGCCGTCGGCCATATTGTTGTCCGTCGAGTAATTCAGCGCGATCGCGTTCGGCTGCAGCTCATCGAGCGCTTTGATCAGCTCGCCCGATACACCCTCAACGTAGCCAACGACGTTGTCCCACGCTCCGGTCTGTCGGATGTTGGCCACATCTCCGGTGGCGACAATTGCTCGGTGGTCCCCGCTCCGAGAAATGATGAACGCCGATTCCCAGGTTACGCTGGTGCCCACGACGAGCGGAAGACTCGGATCACCGAGGACATCGCTCTCCCGGGCGAGGATCATCCAGACATCGACATCGTGCTCATCCAGCACCTGGACGGCCTGCGCGATCTTCTCGCGGATGATCGGATTTTCCATCTGCCCGCTCCTTGCCGCCGAATCTGACGCTGGTTAGCGTCGCATCTTCACAACCTTGAACGCCTCTGCCATGGGGACACCGCCACCCTTACCGACCTCAGTCGCGCGATCGCGCATGCGCTGATCGAGCGTTTCACCGGTGCCGATCTGGCTCACGTGTGCGCGCAGGGCGTGCACTTTGGCATCGATCGTGTCGCTGATGTCGATGTAGCGATCGGGATTCTCCGAGCCATACAGCCAGAGCTCGGCCACCTTATGCGGCTCCAGCCCCTCGGCCAGGTGCTGAGGGAAGTAGAGTGGGTCCCGCGCGGTCGGGTACACCGAATCGACTGCCGTGATGCCGACGGCGCGGTGATCGGAGTGCAGCGCATACGGTCGGAACGGGTCATGAGTGATCAGCACATCCGGTCGATGTGTCCGGATCTGGCGCACGATCTTCTCGCGGAAGTCGATATCCGGCTGTAGCTCGCCATCACCGAGCCGCAGAAACACGGTCTCGGCCACACCGAGCCGTTTGCTCGCCTCCAGCTGCTCGCCCTCGCGCATCTTGGCCAGATCCGCCGAAGAGATATCGCGCCGAGCCGTGCCCTTGTCGCCGGAGGTACAGAGGACGAAGACCACGTGCTTGCCTTCGCGGGTGAACTTGGCGACCGAACCCGCGCAAGAGAACTCGGCATCATCAGGATGGGCGACGATAACCATGACGCGCGAGAAGCTGTCGTCGGCGTTCTCCGATCCTGTCGTTTGCGGTGTTGATGAAGTACCAGACATGAGGCAGTCTCACCCTCCCAGGTTCACCACGATTCATCGGGTGCCGATCCAGACACAATGCTTCAATATCCATCAGCCAGAATTGCGCGTCAAGTGCCCGATCTGCCGCAGGATTCCCACTACCACGGGTATACTCAGCGTGATGACAGCATCGAGTCGCCGACACCGGCCATCGCCGCTACGGATTCTCATGATCGCGCCGACATCCTTCTTCGCGGATTACGGCTGTCACGTTCGTATCCTTGAAGAGACGACGGCGCTGCAGCGGCTTGGCCACCACGTCCGCATCTGCACCTACCACAATGGTCGCAACCTTCCGGGAGTCGATATCCGGCGCTCGGTTGATGTCCCGTGGCTGAAGCGCGCTGAGGTCGGCAGCTCGCGCCACAAGGCCTACCTCGACGTCGCCTTGCTCGTCGAAACCGCGCGACAGGCACGCGCATTCAAGCCTGACGTAATCCACGCCCATCTCCACGAAGGCGCGTTAATCGGCAGCATCATTGGCCGCATCGCGCGCGTGCCTGTCATCTTCGATTATCAGGGCTCGCTCACCGAAGAGATGCTGGACCACGGATTCTTGCGGCGTGGCGGCCTGAGCGAGCGCTTCTTTCGCAAGCTGGAACGCACAATCGACCGGCTGCCGGATCGTATCGTGCCGAGCGGTGTGGCCGGGCAGCAGTATCTGCAGGCGCACGGTGTCCCAACGGGTCGCATTCGACATGTGCCCGACGCTGTCGACCTCGAGCGCTTCGACCCGGATGCGTCGCGCATTGCCGGCGCAGCGTTCCGAGCCAGATTGGGAATCCCGAGCGACGCGCCGGTCGTCGTTTACCTCGGTCTGCTGGCCGAATACCAGGGCACGACTGTGCTACTTGAGGCGGCGCAGCGCTATTTGCGCGATCATCCGGATACATACTTCATCGTTGCCGGTTATCCCGGCGTCGAGTGGTACGCACAAAAGGCCGAAGCGCTCGGCATCTCATCGCGCGTCACGTTCCCGGGCAAGATCGATTACGAAGACGCTCCGGCGCTCCTGGCCACCGGTGATATCGCGGTCGCGCCGAAACTCTCGACGACAGAGAGCAATGGCAAGATCTTCAACTACATGGCGATGGGCCTGCCGACGGTCGCGACTGACGCGCCGACGAATCGCGCGATCCTCGGCGACCTCGGCTATTTCTTCCGCCCCGGCGACGCCGCGCACATGGCAACGACCCTCGACGAAGCATCCGCCGCCGACGCCGCCAGGCGAGACGCCATGCGCGAGCGCATCCGCACGCAGTTCAGCTGGGACCAGCGCGTCGACGACCTCCTCGATGTCTATCGCGAGGTTCTCGGTTCGGCCACGCTCGGTGCCGCCGAAATCACCGACACCGCCTCGGCTCCTGCGGACTAGGTCCGCCCAGTAAGCTGGTCGATAAGGTACGCCTCCAGCGCGTCGTCAGCAACGCTGGTTTGATCGCCGCTAGCCATGTCACGCACCACGACTACGCCCTTGGCAATCTCATCCGGCCCGATGACGAGTGCATACGGGATCTTGCGGCGACTTGCGTAGCGCAACTGACGGCCGAGGTCACGGTTTTCTTCCATCGAGACTTCAGTTGGAATTCCCGCCTGCCGTAATCGCGTAGCGATCGACAGCGACTCGCCAATCCGGTCGGAATCGAAGATGGTCACGAACACGTCGGATGTCGTCGCACCGACGCTCAACAGGTCAAGCTCCTCGACCACATCGATGATGCGCTCCAGCCCGAGTGACATGCCGGTCGCTGGAATGTCCTGCCCGGAGAACATGCCGACCAGCCCGTCGTATCGACCAGCCCCGCCCAGCGATCCGATCTTGGGCTCGTCAACGGTCGTCTCAAAGACTGGCCCGGTGTAGTACTCCAGGCCGCGGGCCAGCGCCAGATCGAGGACGTAATGCTCCGGCGGCGCGCCGAGGGCCGCCAAATACTCAAACAGGTCTTCCAGATCGCTGATCGCCTCACGCGCCAGCTCGATGCTCGATAGGCGCTCCGAGATGGCCGACAGCACGGCATCCGGCGCGCCTGAAGTTGAAACGAGATCGACGATGCGGCGAGCAATACCGCTCTCGACACCGGTCGCCTCAAGCTCCCGCGCTACCCCGTCCTCGCCGATCTTCGCCAGCTTGTCGATCGCGCGATACACACCGGGTGCCTGCTCCGCCGAGACGCCGGCGTACAAAGCCAGGCTCTCCAGCAACTTGCGGTGATTGATATGGACGACGAAATTCGGCATCTGGACGCCGCGCAGCGACTCGATAACGATCGAGACGACATCCGCATCAGCCAGCATCGATGTCGAGCCGACGATGTCGGCGTCACACTGCCAGAATTCGCGATAGCGGCCCTTCTGCGGCCGGTCGGCGCGCCAGACCGGACCGATGTGATAGCGCTTGAAGGGAAAGACCAACTCGTTGCGATGAACGGCGACAAACCGCGCCAGCGGCACGGTCAGGTCATAACGCAGCCCGACTTCGCGTCCGCCGTGATCCTCGAAGTGATAAATGAGCCGCTCGTCTTCGCCGTACTTCCCGGCCAGCGTCTCGTAGTACTCAAGCGCCGGTGTGTCGATCGGCTCGAAGCCGTGGCGCTCGAAGACCGTGCGCAACACACCCATGACATGCTGGCGCAACAGCATGCGCTCCGGCAGGAAATCCCGCATACCCTTCAGCAATTGCGCCGATCGGCGTGGTCGATTCCTGGCTGTGGCGTTGGATGCGGTCGAATCGTCGTTCATTCACCTCTCCCGGATCAGAGCAGTCGGCCGGTGATCCGGCGCGGCCCGATGATAGCAAAGGGCGTCTGGACCGCCGCTACTTGTTGACCTCGAAAACCAGATGCGCGATCTCGCTGGTGATGAGCTTGTCCATCGCCAGTGCCACCGCATTCGAAGAGCCGGGCGTCGAGAGGATGAGCGTCCCGTTGATCACCCCGGCAGCCGCGCGCGAAAGCATCGCCGCTCCACCGATCTCGTCATACGACAGCATCCTGAACAGCTCACCGAAGCCCGGCAGCACTTTCTCCAGTCGCCGCGAGATCACGTCATACGTCGTGTCGCGCGACGCGATCCCGGTACCGCCATTGAACAGGATCGCCTGGCACTCCTCGTCGGCTGTATAGCGGTCGAGCAACGCGTCGATCTGCTCCGGCTCGTCGGGCACGATGTGATACCCGACGATGCGGTGGCCCGCGCCGGCTAGCCGCTCACGCATGATCTTGCCGCTACGGTCGGTCTCCTCGGTTCGCGTGTCGCTCACAGTGATGACGACGCACGAAATCTGATCGGGCGCACTCTCACGGTGTTGCTGCACTGATTCACTCAACTCGGATCCTCACCTTCCCTGTTCAGCCTCTGGAGCGACCCGCGCTAGTCGAGCGTGAGATTCTGGTGATGCTCGACTGATTCGATTGTTCCGTTCTCAGCGCGCGTGATCGCAACCAGATCAATGCGCCAGATCATCTCTTCGACCTCCGGGTGCTCCTGCCGATAGCGACCAGCCGCCCGCAGCAGGAACGCGAGCTTGCGCGAATCGATCGTCTCAGCGGCGCGCCCAAACCGCGTTCCACTGCGCAACCGAACCTCAACAATGACCAGCTCGTCGCCGTCAAGCGCGATGATGTCGATCTCGCCGCCACGGTAGCGAGCGTTGCGATCCAGAATGCGGAAACCGCGCTCGGCCAGCCACGCGGCAGCAAACGCCTCACCAGCCGCGCCGAGCTCAGTCCGCGACGGCATCGAGCTCAAGCCGCGCGATCGGCGCAAACGAGCGTCGGTGATGTGGCGTCACGCCGTGATCCAGGAGCGCTCGTTGGTGCATTGCCGTGCCATAACCTTTGTGGCCGGCGAATCCGTAGGCGGGAAGCTCCTCGCTCAGGCGACACATGATCGCGTCCCGATGCGTCTTGGCCAGTATCGATGCCAGTGCGATCGAGAACGAAATCGAATCGCCTCTCACGATCGCATCGTGACTGCACCACAGGTCCGGCAATCTGAACGCATCGACGAGAACGTGCGCCGGCGTCGGTTCGATTTCCCTCGCCGCCTCGCGCAGCGCGCGCAGGTTCGCGGCGCCCACGCCGATTTCGTCAATCGTTTCCACGTCAACGACAATGACCGAATGTGGCACGCCCATCGCCCGGATAATATCTGCCACGCACTCGCGCTGGCTCGCCGAGATTTGTTTGGAATCGCGCACGAGCGCGCCCTCGCGATTCAGCGCGCGCGTCAGTCGAGTCCGAAACGCGCGATCTTCCGGCAATGCCACGGCAGCGGCGACGAGCGGACCTGCCCAGGCCCCGCGCCCAGCCTCGTCAACCCCGGCAACCACCCGCTTACCGCACTTCCAGGCGCGGCGTTCCCAGGAGAGTGTTGGTGTCGTCAGTCGTTCCTTCTTCACGGGCCTATTCTGCACCAACTCGCGTTGCCGGGGATACGGTTGAGCGCCCGCTATCGCGAACACGTCCGCAGGAAAACAAAACGACGGCCCGCGTACGGGCCGTCGTTGATGAGCGCTCGTGTGGTGACGCTCAGGCGTCCTTCTTGACCGGATTGCGCAGCGAGGAGCCGACTGGACGGCGGCGCTCGCGGATACGAGCGGCCTTACCGCTTCGATCGCGGAGGTAGTAGAGCTTGGCGCGTCGGACGCGACCGCGGCGCAGAACCTCAATCCGATCTACGCGCGGCGAGTGAATCAGGAAGGTTCGCTCGACGCCAATGCCATGGGATGCAATGCGACGGATCGTGAAGTTCTCGTTGATGCCACCGCTACGCCGGCGGATGACAACGCCTTCAAATGCCTGCAGGCGCTCGCGAGAACCCTCGACGACCTTGACGTGCGCCCTGACGGTATCGCCGGGACCGAAGTCCGGCACGTCGGACCGCTGATAGCTCTGCTCAATCTGGCGAATTGTATCGACCATGGTTTTCCACCCTCGCCCGTCGTTCACTGCGCCGCCGGCCCCGGCAACGCCAGGGAGCCACGGACTGCTCGGTGTATATCGCTCAAGCGCAACGTCGGCACACGGAAAGGCCGCATGCCGCGGCAACCTGTGGAGTATAGCAGCGTCAGTCGCTGCCGGGCAACGCCGCGGTCAGACGGCGATCACCAACAACTTCCAGCACCTCGGCGGCCACCTCGTAGCGGTGGAAGGACGGCATGATGTAGACGCCGTGTACCTCGTCGCGCGCCTCTAAGAGCAGCTCCTGGCTGATCTTCACGCCCTCGCGCCGCCCATTATTGCCAGCAAGCCGCATCCGCTCGCGGATCGCCTCGGTTGGTCGAATGCCCGGCACCTCGTTGTAGAGGAATTCGGTGTGCCGGTGACTCTGCAGCGGCAGGATGCCGAGCATGATCGGCACGCGCAGCGGGCCGTGCCGCTCCTCATAGGTGCGGACAAACGCTCGCCACGTCTCCATCTCGTAGATCGGCTGCGTCATGATCAGGTCCGCGCCCGCTTCCAGCTTGCGATGGACGCGGTCGGTTTCGTGCGCCAGGTCGTCGCGCGTGGGGTCCGCAGCAACGATCACCGTGAAGCTGGCCTGCTTGCCAATCGACGCTCCGGCAGCGTCAGTCCCGGCGTTCATCGACTGCAGCACCTTCGCAAGGCCAACCGAATCGAGATCGTAGACAGCCGTGGCGTTGGGATAGTCGCCGAGGCTCGGCGGGTCGCCGGTCAACGCGAGGATGTTGCGTACACCGAGGGCGTGCGCCCCGAGCAGATCGGACTGCAGACCCATGACATTGCGGTCGCGTGTCGTGAAGTGCAGGATCGTTTCGACCCCCACCTCGGTCTGAATCAGGAAGCAGAGCGCCAGCGCGCTCATCCGAATCCGCGCCATCGGCGAGTCCGCGACGTTGACCGCATCGACACCGGCGTCCTTGAGCATCCGCGCACCATCGAGCATCTTGTGCGGATTCAGGCCGCGCGGCGGATCAAGCTCGACTGAAACGAGGAACTGCTTGCCGATCTTGCGGGCCAGTTGTGTCGGCTCCTCGGGTGGCAGCAACTCAATCTTCCGGCTCGGTGCGGGCCGTCGGCCAGTCTGCCGATCGACTCCTGCCAGGCGCTCATCGATGGCGGCTCGCATGGCGCGAATGTGTTCTGGCGTCGTCCCGCAGCAGCCGCCAATGACGCGCAGGTCGAGGTCCAGCGCCTCGCTCGCAAAGGCTGAGAAGTACGCCGACGACGACGGATAGATCACCCGATCGCCGACCTGCATCGGCCAGCCGGCATTTGGCATTCCCGATAGTCTCACGTCCCCATCGTGCGCACGCAGCTCGCTGAGAACATCGAGGACGCCTCGCGGACCAACGCTGCAATTCACACCAACAACATCGACGTTCATCTGCCGCAGGTGCTCCAGCACCTCGGACGCCGAGCTACCTCCGATGGTCAGGCCATCATCAGTGAATGTCATCGAAGCAATGATCGGCAGATCGGAAATCTCGCGCGCCGCGCCTACGGCTTCCGTCATTTCGGCAAGCGATCCGATGGTCTCGATTAGCAACAGATCGACGCCGCCTTCGAGCAGCCCGCCGATCTGCTCGCGGAACGCCGCCCGGATGCGCTCCGGCTCATGCAGCGAGAACGGGACCTGAGCGGTCCCGGTCGGCCCGACCGAACCGGCAATCAGCACCGGCACCCCGGAGATCTCTCGCGCCTCAATCGCCAGCCGCGCGCCGCGATAGTTGATGTCTCGAACGCGATGTTCCAGCCGATGCTCGCCAAGACGAAAGGCATTTGCTCCAAACGTGTTCGTCTCGATCAGGTCTGCACCGGCTGCGATGTAATCACGATGGATCTTGACGATCGTTGCGGGATCAGACAGGTTGAGCTCGTCGAAACAGGCACTGAGCGGAATCCCGCCAGCGTGGATCATCGTTCCCATCGCACCATCACACAGGATCGGACCTGCATTGATTCGCTCAGTGAACGGATGCGCCATTCGGGGTATCCTTTCGGAAACGCTGGATATGCGCCGCAACGACGCCAAGTCGCGATTGTAGCACCGGATACCGGCCGAGTTCTGGTCGGCATTCACATTGTCGGCATGTCCGCAGAACCAAAGCCCTTCTCGTTCGTCTTGAATGCAGGAGGGCATGCGGTTGGAAGGGGTCTGGATGGCATCCGAAGAGGATGTGTGGGTCAGCCGAGCGCGAGCGGGTGATCAGACTGCCTTTGAGGCGATCGTTCAACGCTATGAGCGGCAGATCTACTCGTTCGTCTATCGGATGATGGGCAACGCTGAGGATGCCTCGGATCTGACACAGGAGTGCTTTGTTCGCGCCTACCGTAACCTCGGTAAGACGAACGCCGACCTGAACGTCTCCGCCTGGCTGCATCGCATCGCCTCAAACGCATGCCTCGACGTCCTGCGTCGTCGCCAGCGTATTCGCTGGCTGCCGTGGGACAACACCAAGCACGAACCAATGCTCGGCAGCGCAGACAGCGACAGCCCTGAGCACGTCGCCGTCTCGTCAGAGGTCTCGTCGATCGTTCAGTCGACGCTGTCGAAGATGTCCCCACGCAATCGCGCTGCGCTGATCATGCGCGAATATGAGGGACTCTCCTGCGACGAGATCGGGGATGTCCTCGGCATCAGTCGCTCGGCCGCGAAATCGATTCTGTTTCGCAGCCGCGAAGAGTTCCGCAAGCTCTATCCCGAGGTCGAGCAGGAGGTGCGATCGTGAGCGATTGCACCATGTACCGGGAGATGATCTCGAGCCTCATCGACGGCACGCTCGAGCGCGAGGATGCAGCGCGTCTTCGTTCGCACCTGGCGCAGTGCGAAGCCTGCCGAGAGCTTCTTGAGGAGTACCGCAGGATCGGCATCGCCGTCCGCACATTGCCGCCGGTCATGCCGCCAGTCGAGCTTACCGATCGGATCCTCGCTCAGACGGTTGACGCAGGTCCGCGACGGCTCTACCTGATATCGAGCCGCATCCGCTATTCAGTGGCCGCCGTCGCCGCCGTCATCGTCGTTTTCATCGTCGCCGGATATCTCCTCATCGGTGGATACCAGCGCGGGATCACGCCGGAAGTCACGGCGTCGCGACCGACAGCTAACGAGACGTGGCCAACCAACAATCCGATTGAAATCACGTTCAACAAGGCGATGGATCATGCGTCAGTTCGCGCCGCGCTGGGCATTCAGCCGAGCGGCGAGGATCAGCGCCTGTCGCAAGCCTGGGACGGTAATACGCTCCGTATCGGTCTTGATCAGCCGCTCAAGCCGGGATCGACCTATATCGTGAAGATCACCGACGCGGCACAGGACCGATGGGGTAATCACCTGTCCGAGACATACACGCTGACGTTCAAGACAACGTCGAATATCGAGGCGTATCGCACGCCCACTCCGTCTACCTCGCCGACGCCATCGCCGACACCGTCTGCGTCGCCAACTGCGCCGCAGCCGACTGCCACTGGCCTCGCTGTCATTCCGGCACAACCAACGCAGGCTCCGCCGCAGTCGACTCCATCCGGCGTCGCAACAACGCAGCCTGCTGCGCCGACTGCAACAACTGCCTATACTGAGACGGAGCGCGAACCCATCGCGGCACCATCCTCGACACCGACGGCTACGCCGCGTCCAAACGACCCGACTCCAACAGCGACAGCCACGGCAACGTCGACACCTGTGCCACCGACAGCGACGGTTGCGCCATCGGCTACGCCTGCCCCGCCGACTCCGACCGCGACAGCGACGACTGCTCCGCCAACGGCGACAGCGACGACGCCTGCGACGATTTCGGTCACCGGCGCTATCGGCGATGTCTATTGGGCGAACGAGTCTGTCCAGCAACGCCTGGGAGCCCCGCTCGGCGCGTCGTTCGGCACGGACGGCCTGCAACAGGACTTCCAGCAGGGCACGATGCTCTACCGAGCAGACCGTGGCGCGGCCTATGTCCTGATTAACAACCAGCTCGTCTGGAGCACGTACTCAGTCACGCCCAACTCGGTGGGCGAACCAACGAGCGGTCCGGAAGACGGACTGTGGGTCCCAGGCGGACTTCTGGGCTCAGTCTGGAGCGCAAACGAGTCGGTGCAGTCCGATCTCGGTTACGCACTCTCGCAGCAGGCCGTTTCCTTCAATGCCACGGTACAGATGTTCGAGCACGGCCTGGCCGTCGTCAGCCCGACTTCTGTTTACATCTTCTACGATGACGGCGGCTGGGAATTCTGGCCAGCGGGTACGAGCTAAGTACGCAGCTACTCGAGGAATGTACTGAACGGAAAACACCGGCGAGCCAATCGCTCGCCGGTGCTTTCACCCTCCGGCGGACTCAGCATATTCGACTCGACGACGGTTATCGGCACCGCCTACTGAAAGCCGTCGTTCCAATTCGTGCGAATCAAGGGTCATAAGGGCACCCGTTTGGACTAGCTGCCGGAGGTGCAGACGGTGTGAGGATTTGCGACGGGCGTACTGCATACGCCCATCTTCGCCGCCCGGACACCACCGACGCGGCGCGACTGTGCCAGATGCCCATTTGTCCTGCCTGGACGACCCAGCCAGTTAGCACGCCCGCACCGATCTTCTCAGCACCGACAATGACAGTAGAAACGGCTGCTGCGGCTGCTCTCTACAGCAGCAACAACACCGCGATCGTGTTGTAGACAGTGTGCGTTATGATCGCTGGCACAGTACCCATGTACTTGCGCTCCAGGCCAAAGATGATGCCCGAAGCGAACGCACCCACCGTGATGAGGCTTGGCCCGTACTGTTGGTGCAGCAGCGCGAAGATCAGCGCGGTAAACACGATGCCGAACTTCGGCTGTATCGCGCCGCGGAATAGTGTCTCTTCGCCGATGCCGGCGGCCAGGCCGAGCAGCAGCGCGCCCCAGACCGACTGCACCTGCGAGGTCATCGATTCCATGTTCTCGGTGATCTGCTCATGCAGATCCGGCTGCAGCACCTGCACGAGGTACGACGACACGGCCGACACAATGAACGTCACGACAACAAGGCCGAGCGCGATCATGACCTGGCGTCGCGTCGGGATCGCCAGCCCCAGTCGCTCGATCGCTTCCTTGCGCGTCCGGAAGAACCCGACGCCAACGAGCACGAACGCGAGCGCGACTTCGGTGATTCCGGTAACCGCCAGTGCGAGGTAGCTGATCGAGGATGTCTCGTCATTGCCAAACAGTGAGAATAGCGAGAGCACGCCGAGCGCGCTGAGCACGTACAGACCGATCGTTGCCGGCCATGATGTCGAGTCGAACGGGACGATCTTTGCCGTCATCTTGCGCAGTGATGGGACGAGCGTCAGCGCCGCAATGACGCCGATCAGCAGGGCAATGAACGAGCTAGTCTCCGGCGAGTTTCCCTCGCGCCAATCACGAAATATGGACCCAAGGCCAAACAGGAACAGGAAAAAGCCAAACGCGCCGAAGACGATGTAAAGGCCCATCGTCAGCGCTCGATTACCGGCCGAGCGGTGAACCCAGAGGCTGAAAAACGCGCCGACACCGACGAGCAATACTGCGGATGCGACCGCCGATAGCGCCTCGGTTACCCCACTGCTCAACTGTTCACTCCGTTCTCAGCCAGTACCAGCGGTGAAGTATAGCCCTCAATCCGCCGATTGTGATTCCCTGCACGAAAACCGCGCTCCACTCCACCCGGGTATACTCGACGGGACGCGGGAGGGAGATGCGCAGGGTGACGACGCGACGCGGCGGACTCGGTCGCGGACTGGAATCACTGATTCCAGGAATCGGTCAGGACGACGCCACAGGTGGCGCGATAACGGTGGATGTCGGGACGCTTGAGCCAAACCCGGTTCAGCCACGCGTGCGCTGGGATCCTGAGCAGCTGGAGTCGCTGGCAGCATCGATTCGCGAGCACGGCATCATCCAGCCGATCGTCGTCACACGCGCGACCGGTGGTAGCACGCCGTATCAGATCGTCGCCGGTGAGCGCCGCTGGCGGGCGGCCCAGATGGCCGGCTTGCGCTCGGTACCGGTGATCGTCCGCGAAGCGACTCCCGCCCAACTGCTGGAGTTGGCGCTGGTTGAGAATGTGCAACGCGCCGACCTGAATCCGATTGAAGAAGCGCTCGCCTATCGGCAGCTCACCACCGAGTTCGGCCTGACTCAATCTGCCGTCGCCGAGCGTGTCGGCAAGAGCCGGCCGGCGATTGCGAACTCCATCCGGCTGCTGTCGGCCCCCGAATCGATCCAGGAGGCGGTCGCCAACGAGGAGATCTCGGCTGGGCATGCGAAGGCACTGCTCGGTATCGACGACCCCCTGACACTCGAGCACCTGCTGCGGCAGGTCATCAGCGGCGACCTGAGCGTCCGCGAGACCGAGCGGCTCGTCCAACGTTCGGCCGACGCGCCACGCCGGACTCGTGTGGCCGGGACGCAGTCGGCCGATCCAGCAGTTAGCGCCGTCGAATCAAGCTTGCGTCGCGCGCTCGGCACCCGCGTCGAGCTGGCCCGCCGCGGCGAGACCGGGCGGATCGTTATCAGCTTCAACTCGGATGAAGAGCTGAACTCAATTCTCGAGCGCATTATCGGCGTCGAAGAAGAGCTCTAGGCCAGCATCACTCCGCCGCGCGCACCTGATCGGTGATGTAATCGAGTACTTCCGCGATCGGGATCCGAACCTGCGACATGCTGTCGCGCTCACGGATCGTGACTGACTGATCCTCGATCGAATCGAAATCAACCGTGACGCAATACGGTGTGCCGATCTCATCCTGCCGTCGATAGCGCCGACCAATGCTCTGGGTTTCGTCGTACTCCACCGAGAACTGCCGTCGCAGTTCGTGGTACAGCGGCTCGGCGACAGCAGCCAGCTCCGACTTCTTCGACAGCGGCAGCACCGCCACGGTGTATGGCGCAAGCTTCGGGTGCAGGCGCAAGACGACCCGTGAGGCCGCTTCGCCCTTCGCGTCTGGGGTCTCTTCGACGTCGTAGGCGTCGCACAGCACCATCAGCATCGTTCGATCCACGCCAAAGGTCGGCTCGATGACGTGCGGCAGGTAGCGCTCGTTCCGTGCCTGATCGAAATAGGTGAGGTCTTCTCCTGAGTACTCCTGATGCCTTTGCAGGTCGAAGTCGGTCCGATACGCAAGACCGGACAGCTCCTTCCAGCCAATCGGGAACAAATACTCGTAATCGACCGTGCGCTTGGAGTAGTGCGAAAGCTCATCGGCGTGGTGCTCGCGCCGGCGAAGTCGCGCTGGATTGATGCCGAGCGATGTAAACCACTCGCCCTGCGCATCCACCCAGCTATCAAATTGGGCTTCCCAATCATCGGGTTGGATGAAGTACTCAATCTCCATCTGCTCGAACTCAAGCAGCCGGAAAATGAAGTTGCCCGGCGTGATCTCGTTGCGAAACGCCTTGCCGATCTGAGCGATGCCGAACGGAACCTTCAGACGGCTGGATTGCTGGACGTTCTTGTATTGCACGAAGATATTCTGCGCCGTCTCCGGTCGGAGATAGGTCGTCGTTGCTGTCTCGTCGACCGGGCCGATGTACGTCCTGAACATCATGTTGAAGGCGCGGACCGGTGTCCAGTCGCGGTTGCCGCAGTTCGGGCAGGCGATGCCAAGCTGTGCGATCATCTGCGTCAGTTCGTCGAAGGACTTGCCTTCGGCGGACTCGCCGCCGGCGTCCTCAATCAGCGTGTCGGCGCGGTAGCGGCTGCGGCAGACGCGGCAGTCCGTGAGCGGGTCGTTGAACTCGTCGATATGGCCACTGGCCTCCCAGACACGCGGGTTCAGCAGAATGCCGCCATCGATACCGACCATGTCGGAGCGTTCGCGAATGAACCGCTGCCACCAGGAGCGCTTGATGTTGTTCCGCAGCTCAACGCCGAGCGGACCGAAGTCGAATGTATTGGCCAGCCCACCATAGATCTCGCTGCCCGAGTACACAAAGCCTCGGCGCTTTGCCAGCGACGCAAGCTCTTCCAACGTCACCTTTGGCATGGTCGGCTCGTTCACGTCGCGTCAATCTCCCTCTACATCAACGATCTACTTCGGAATGAAAACGGGCGAGACCCGCGTCTCACCCGCGTAGCTTTGGAACCTGCGCCACAAGCGGCTCAGGCCGGAGCCCTCTCGCCATCCGCGTCTGCGGATTCCGGAGCCTTGTCGGACGCTTGCTGTCCGCTTGTCCCGTTGGCCAGGTCAGACGCTACCTGCTGATACACCTGTGTTGTCGAGATGCTGACGTGCCCCAGCATACGCTGGACATCGCCGAGGTCGCGCCCGCGCGTCAGTTGATGCGCTGCGAAGGAGTGCCGCAACGTGTGCGGGGTGATGTCGTCGATACCGACGCGATGCGCGTACTGCTTCAGGATCAGCCAGAAGCCCTGCCGGGTCAGCCGCGTGCCGCGCTGGTTGAGAAACAGCGCCGATTGTTCGGTACCTCGACAGATCTGCGGGCGTGCTTCCGTCACATATGTGCGGGTAGTCTCAACGACAGCCCCCGGCAGATCAATCTCTCGCCGTCGATTCTGCTTGCCGGTGCAACGGACGCTGCCACTCGCCAGATCCACATCGTCGACATCGAGGCTGACGAGCTCCGAAACACGCATCCCACTCGCGTAGAGCATCTGCATCATCGCGAGATCGCGCTGCGCCTCCGGCGTGCATTGCTTGGCCGGTTCAGCCAGCAGGGCCTGCACGTCCTCCTCCGGAAGCGCCTTTGGCGCGAACTTCTCGACACGCGGAGTCGCCAACGACTCCGACGGGTCGGCGCGCAGCTCGCCGCTGCGCACGAGATATCCGAAGAACGACTTCACCGCCGCTGTCTTGCGCGCGACCGTCGAGGCGGCGTATTCGCGCTCCCGAAGCTCCAGCGCGTACGACGTCAGATTCGACGGCTGCACTTCCGGCCATGACGTCAGCGACAGGCGCTCTTCCAGATACCGGACGAACTGACCGAGGTCGTTCCGATAGGCGGAGACGGTATTCGCCGAGAACTCATTCTCGTCCTCGAGTGCGCTCAAAAAGCGCCCGATACTATCCCGCATGAGTATTTCCTCCCGAGTGATCACCCCGCGCACGACTCCCATACGAGATCAAAATCTCCGCGCGCTCCCGGCCCTTTATGCGAGAAGGCTGTCGATCGATGCGGACTGCATGCTGAATGCCTCTGCGACAGCCTGATACGTTACCTGACCACGATAGATATTGACACCCCTTGCGAGGGCTGGATCCTTACGAATCGCATCCAGACCGTGATCCGCCAATCGCAGTCCATACGGCAGAGTCGCATTTGAAAGCGCAATCGTGCTCGTTCGTGGCACTGCTCCGGGCATGTTCGTCACGCAGTAGTGAACCACACCATCTACGACAAACGTCGGGTCGCTGTGACTGGTCGGGCTTGCGGTCGCGATGCAGCCGCCCTGATCGATCGCCACATCGACGACGACGGACCCGTCGGTCATCGACGCGATCATCTCCGGCGTGACCAGCTTCGGTGCGCGAGCGCCGGTGATAAGCACTGCGCCAATGACGAGGTCGGCGTTCGCAACCGCTTCGGCGAGTGCTGAATGCGTCGATGCAATCGTCGTAATGCGGCCATGCAGAATCTGATCGAGATAGCGCAGGCGGTCGAGAGACACATCCAGAATTGTCACGTTTGCACCCATACCAAGCGCTACCTGGGCGGCGTTCGTCCCGACGACTCCGCCACCGACGATGACGACATCGGCTGGTCGCACGCCCGGCACGCCACCAATGAGTACGCCGCGACCACCGTTAACCTTCTCCAGGTAATACGCGCCGATGTGAACCGCCATGCGCCCCGCAACTTCGCTCATTGGCGTCAATAGTGGCAGGGAATGATTGGGCAGCTCGACCGTCTCGTAGGCAATTGCAATAACGCCGCGGTCGACGAGTGCCTGTGTCAGCGCCTTCTCGGCGGCAAGATGCAGATATGTATAGAGGATTTGTCCATCGCGAAGTAGCGCGTACTCAGATGAGATTGGCTCTTTCACCTTCACGACCATGTCAGCGCGATCGAAAACTTCGTCGTGCGAAGCGACGAGCTCCGCGCCGGCCGCAGCGTACTGGTCGTCGCTGAAGCCGCTGCCTGCTCCAGCAGCCGCCTCCACAATGACCTGATGGCCGCGAGAGCGGTACTCGTGGACTCCAGCCGGTGTGGTGGATACCCGGTTCTCGTTATCTTTGATTTCTTTCGGGATGCCAATGATCATCTGGACCGGCCCCTTCCGCGTCAATGACCGGGCCGGTGCGTAACGCCATCGCGGCGCTTCCGGGTGGCCCGGGTTCGCCTCGTTCATTCGGTGATCCACAACCGCGTGATTCTAGCATAGCCCGAATGCCGTTCTGCTTGTTTCGCGCACCGTGCGTATCCGAATTTCATTGCGCCTGCTTGTCAGTGACGGTACGATTTTCGTGATGCGTTCGCCGATCTCCTGGAATCGGACGGCGCTCCTCGACAATATAGAGAGATGGCCGTGTCCTTCCTGAATGCCCTTTGGATCATTCCGATTCTCGGTGTCCTGATCTTTGTCCACGAACTTGGACATTTTGTGATGGCACGCCGGGCCGGTGTTCGTGTCGAAGAGTTCGGTTTCGGGCTCCCACCGCGCATCTGGGGCACCAAGCGCGGCGACACAATCTATTCGATCAATCTGCTCCCCATCGGCGGCTTCGTCCGCGTGCTCGGCGAGGATGGCAAGTCCAACGCCGTCGACAGCATGCAATCGAAAACAGCCGGCCAGCGCGCCAAGTTCCTGGCAGCCGGCTCAGCAATGAACTTGCTGACGGCGATTGTCCTGCTCGCCGTGCTGATCGGTGGACAAGGCAAAAGCAGCGACAACGTCTACGTCGTCGATGTCGCCAACGACTCCCCGGCCCAGCAGGCGGGCTGGCAGAGCGGTGACCGCTTCGTCGAGATCTCCGGTGAGACGATTCATGATGCGAACGATGTCTCGCGCCTGACCGCCGACAACGCCGGAAAGCCCACGACAGTCGTACTCGACCGCGCCGGAGAGGCAGTATCCACAACAATCACGCCGCGCACCGACCCGCCGGCTGGGCAGGGCCGCACCGGAATTACACTTAGCTCGGCGCCGGTGGCCACGCTCCGGGTCGAGGACGTGCCGGAAGATAGCGTCGCTGCAACCATGGGGCTGCAGGCGGGTGATGAGATCATCGCGACTAACGGGCAGCCGGTGACGGACTACCTCGCCTACGCTCTCTTCCTGCGCGATAACCAGGGCGAAACCGTCGACTTGCTGGTGATGCGCAACGGCGCGGAAGTCACGCTGACAGGCACACTGCCGACTGATCTCCCGCTCGACCGCGAGCCACTCGGCGCGGACCTGACCCAGCATCTCGTCTTTGAGCGCGTCGGCATTCTGCAACTGCCGATGGAGACCGCGCGGACGTTTGCGTCAACCCTTCAGCAGATGGGCTCCGGACTGATGAGCCTTGTTCGGGGTGACACATCGCTGGCGGATGTCGCCGGACCGATCGGTATGGGCCAGCTCACCTCGGAGGTCATCAGCCGCAGCGCTACGCCACTCTGGGTGACGCTCACAAACCTGACGATCATTCTGTCGCTAAATCTGGCGATCCTTAATCTCTTGCCGTTGCCTGCGCTCGACGGAGGGCGTCTACTATTCGTACTGATTGAAGTGCTGCGCGGTGGAAAGCGAGTATCGCCGGAGAAGGAAGGCGTCGTTCACTTCGTTGGATTGATGATCCTGCTCACGGCGATGTTCCTGATCGCGTTTGTTGACATCAACCGTATTTTCAGCGGCGCGTCATTCCTGGAGTAGTGACCGCACCGCAAACGAACTATTGACAGCGATCGAACAGAGGCGGCAGACGCCGCCCGGATCGCTTCGGTCCAGGAGGTATGGGGTGACAGTGCTTGCTCCTCGCCGGATTACCCGGCCAGTTCAGGTTGGCAACGTTCGCATCGGCGGTGGAGCACCCGTCGTTGTCCAGTCGATGGCGACGGCAGACACCCGCGATCCACAGGCCACGCTGCGGCAGATCAACGAGCTCGCTGAAGCGGGCTGCGAGATCGTCCGCATTGCCGTGCCCGACCGTAAGGCCGCCGCAGCACTGCCGGACATCGTGCCGTACTCGCCGGTGCCGCTGATTGCGGATATCCACTTCGAACACACGCTGGCACTCAAGGCGATCGAGGCCGGGATCCATGGCTTGCGCCTCAACCCCGGCAACATCCGCAAGCATGACGATGTTGTTGAGGTCGTCGAACGCGCCAAGGAGCGCCGCATCCCGATTCGCATCGGCGTTAACTTCGGCTCGGTGCCGCCAATGACTGAAGAGTTCGTCGATGAGATGGCGGCCCAGAACGCCACCCAGACCGAGCTGCGCGCAGAACATATGGTGCGCACCGGACTGGGTCACATTAGAATCCTTGAGGAGCTCGACTACCACGAGATCAAGGTCTCGCTGAAGGCGTTCGAGGTGCCGGTCATGCTGGAGGCGTACCGCCGCATGGCTAAGCGCGTGCCCTACCCATTCCACCTCGGCGTCACCGAAGCCGGTACACCGAAGGCTGGCAGCGTCCGCTCAGCCGTCGGCATCGGCACGCTCCTGGCGATGGGTATCGGCGACACGATCCGCGTCTCGCTGACCACCGATCCGGTCGAAGAGGTCTTCGTCGCCTACGAGATTCTGAAGAGCCTCGAGCTGCGTCAGCACGGCGCAACGATGATCGCTTGCCCGACCTGCGGTCGTGTCGAGGTCGATCTCTTCAAGCTCGCCAACGAGGTTGACGAATTCATCGCGACAATCAAGGAGCCGATCCGCGTCGCGGTCATGGGCTGCGTTGTCAACGGCCCCGGCGAAGCGCGTGATGCCGATGTCGGCGTGGCTGCTGGGCGCGGCAAGGGCGTCATCTTCCGCAAGGGCCAGATTCATAAGACCGTCAAGGAAGACGAGATCGTCGAAGCACTCAAGGATGAGATTCGACAGATCGTCGCCGAGCGTCAGGCAGCGGGAGTCTCCTGATCCGCCTCAGGCAGTCGCCTGAACCGACGAAGCGTCGCTGCTGTTCGGAATCGTCATCTCGAACGTCGAGCCAGTTCCGAGCCGACTGCTCACACTGACCGTGCCGCCATGAGCCAGGGCGACGTGCTTGACGATTGCGAGGCCGAGACCGGTGCCGGGCTCGGCGCGTGAGCGGTCGGTCTTGAAGAAGCGCTCCCATATACGCTCAAGATCTGCTTCGCCGATTCCGCTGCCGTTGTCCGTCACGCTGTAGGTCGTCTCATCGTCTCCAGCGCGCACTGCGATACGGACTGCCCCACCCGTCGTCGTGTGGTCGATCGCGTTGGTTACGAGATTGAGCAGCGCGTGCTCCAGCCTGCGCCCGTCGGCGGAGATCTCGCCAACTGATGAGTCCGCGTCGACCGCAAGTGTCACTCCGGCCTTCTGCGCACGCGGACCCATGCGGTCCACCACGCTCTGGGCGATCGCAACCGGATTCGCCGGCGCGTATCGCAGGCTCTCCGGCCCCTTCTCGAGCTGGCTGATATCGAGCAGATCCTGCACCAGCATGGTCATCGACTCGATCTCGTCATCAATCTTGCCGACGAAACGCTGGACTTCCTCATCATCTGGCTGCAGATCCAGAATGGTGTCAGCCAGGATCTTGATCGTCGAGAGCGGCGTGCGGAGCTCGTGCGATACGTTGGCCACAAAATCTCGACGCACCGTCTGTAGCCGATTCAGCTCCGTGACATCGCGCAGGACGACCAGCGCCTCTTTCGGGTACTGTGCGATGCGGACGATGATCGCGTTCATGGTCCGCGGATCGCCGGGCAGATCGAATGTGTACTGCTGGTCTTCGCCGGTCTCCAGGCAGTGTCGGACGATTGCATCCATGCGATGGTCGCGGACGACTCGGATAAACGAGCGACCAGCCGGATTGCGCCCGCCAAACATCGTTGATGCCGCGAGGTTCCCGTACGTCACGACGCCGTGTGCGTCAACCTGAATGACTGCATCGCGCATTCGATCGAGCACATGGTTGAGATGTCGCACGCGCTCCGATTCCGCCGTCCAGCGCTCACTCGCTGACGACATGAATGCCTCAGCGTGGTGCAAGGCTTCGTCAATCTCGTCGCCGTCCTCGTCGGGCCAGTTCACGATCTCACCCGCTCGAGCCGGTGCGAATTGACGCGACGTTATGAGCTGTAGCTGCGCCAGGCGCGCCAGCGCGCGCTGGGCGAACACGGCCGCCAGAATGATTCCAGCTACGATGCCGATGGCAGCAATGATCCACCAACCGGTGACCGCTGCAATGCCGGCGCAGAGCGCGACAACCGCGACTGGAGCAAGGAACTGGTAGATCAGCGATCTCATCCGGCTCTCTCTTTATCCGTCATAGCGATACCCAACGCCGCGCACCGTCGTTATCCTCGTTGGCTGCGACGGGTCATCCTCGATCTGCTCACGCAAGGCGCGAATGTGAACGTCCACCGTGCGTTCATCACCGATGTAATCGACACCCCAGGCGCCGTCAAGGATTTGCTGCCGGCTGAGGGCCTGTCGCGGATGATGGAGCAGAAAGCGAAGCAGCTCGTATTCTCGCGGTCTTAATGCCAGCTCGCGGTCGTCGCGCCATACGCGCCGCTCGCGCTCGGAGATACGGATTTCGCCGGACACGCTCGCTTGCGGATCAAATGATTGGTCGGTTGCGGACCGACGCAACAGCGCCCGCACACGCGCGAGGAGCTCGCGGAGACCGAACGGCTTGGTCAGGTAGTCGTCCGCGCCGATTTCAAGGCCGATGACTCGATCGACCTCATCGGCACGCGCAGTCAGCATCAGAATCGGGATGTTCGATACCTGCCGAACCCGGCGGCAGACCTCGAACCCGTCCAACCCGGGCAGCATGACATCGAGGACCATTGCATCGATGCCGCCGCGCTCGACCTGCGCCACCGCGTCGAAGCCGTCGCCAACGACGATCGTCTCGTAGCCCTGGCGATCGAGATTAAATTTCAGCGCCTCTGCGAGCTCACGCTCGTCTTCGACAACGAGAATCCGCTGGCTGGCCACCATACCTCCTGTTCGTGACACACATTGTAGCCGCGCATCGAACAACGGCGTGCGGGTTATGCTTTGCCACAGGCGACAGCGCGCTCCTGCAACGCAATGGGGAGGTTCAGCGGCGGTATGCGACGAGGAGTAGCAACACTCGGGCTAAGTTCCTGGGACCAGTTCGTCGTGACCGATGCCTATCCCGGTCCCGGCGAGTATGCCGTCGTCCGGCATCAGTTCGAGCAGTCCGGAGGCACAACGGCGAACACGAGCGCTGCCCTGGCTCGCCTCGGCATCCCGGTCATGTTCGTCTCGGCTGTTGGAAACGACGCACAGGGGACTGCACTCATCAGCGATCTCCGCGCTGCCGGTTGTAACGTCGAGCACATGATCGTTCGCGATAACGAACCGTCCGATACCGGTATCATCGTCATCTCCGGCGCAGAGCAGCATCGCGACCGGACGATCTTCTGGATTCAGGGCGCGAAGCCAGTCCTTGGCGATCACCTGCCTGTCGAAGAAATGCTGGATCACCAGTGGGTCATGCTGGACATCGACGATCCACGCCTGCGGAACTTCTTTCTCGACCTTCCTGCCCACCAGAGTCCACGCACCAAGCTATTCGGCACGATGACCTACATTGTTGAGATGGAACCAGCAGCTGCGTGGGGTCATGTTCTGCGCCACGACGCGGCCTGCGGCAACGTCCGCGAGCTGCGCGCGCTCACCGGCGAGACGGACCTCGATGCTGCCTTCGCCAAGGCGCGCGTCGATCTCATTGCCAGCGCGTGTCGCGTGCTATTTATCTCGCACGGCGCGAACGGCGCATACATCGTCCGCGCCGACAGCGTGACGCACATGCCGGCATTCCCGATCGAGCCGGTTGACACAACCGGGGCGGGCGACGCGTTCGCAGCCGGCTGCCTCTGGGGGCTGCTCGATCGCTGCCCCGACGAGGAGATCGTGCGCCGCGGGAATGCGCTCGGGGCGATGGCCTGTCGTGCGCTTGGAGCGCGCGCAGCGCTGCCGACTATGGATGAAGCGCTTGCGTTCATGGCTGGAGCCGAGGTTCCCGGATGACGGCGCTGATCACGCGCGCTGAACTGGCGACATTGGCTCGGGATAACGGCCTGGTCGTCGCCGGCGTCACGAGCGCCGAACCATTCGACGCCGCTCGCGACTACATCATCGACCACATCAAACGCGGTCACACGGCCGGCATGCCGTGGTTTACGGTCGAGCGCGCGCGTCAGGCGGCTGACCCACGGACGCTGCACGACCACGTCCAGTCGATAATCTCCGTCGCTGTCCCGTTCTGGACTGGCGGGGCAGAGCCGCCCGACGACGGCGTCTTACGCGGCCGGATCGCACGGTACGCCTGGGGTCGCGATTATCACAAGACGCTGAAACGGCGCATGGTCGCGTTGGTCTCCAACCTGGAGCAGCAGATCGGTCGTCCGCTGGAGGCCCGCACACTGGTCGACACGGCCCGGATCTTCGACCGTGCAGTAGCAGAGCGTGCCGGCACCGGCTGGGTCGGCAAAAACTCGATGATCATCGTTCCGCGCCACGGGTCGTGGGTGATGCTCGGCGAGATCATGCTCGACATCCCGCTGACTCCGGACGTGCCGCTCGGCCATGACTGCGGACGCTGCCGCATCTGCATCGACCGCTGCCCAACCGGCGCGATCATCGAGCCATACCGCATATCCGCGCCGCGCTGCATATCGTTCCTGACGATCGAGGAGCGCGGCATCATCCCGCACGAGTTGCGAGGCATGATGGGCGACCGCGTATTCGGCTGCGACGTCTGTCAGGATGTCTGCCCGTACACGCTTGCTGCCCAGCCAATGCAGGATCCTGATTTCGCGCCAGCCTCGGTCGAGAATGCGTTTCCGTCACTTGAGCGGCTGGTGACGATGACGCAGGCCGAGTTCTATGAGATCTATAGCGGAACCGCAGTGATTCGGGCCAAGCGGGCGGGTATGGCGCGCAATGCAGCCATCGCGCTCGGCAATAGCGGCGACTCTCGCGCAGAACCGATTCTGACGCGTATGCTGAGCGAGCATGATGAGCCGATAGCGCGTGGGCATGCCGCCTGGGCGCTTAATCACCTCACCTCGGGTGGTAGTCGCGTGACGTTAGAACGCGCACTCCGTCAGGAATCTGACGATTATGTCCTGCAGGAAATTCGGACGGCGCTAGCCGCCTGAGTCGGGGGGAAGCCGGTGCTGTTACTGGTCGATATCGGGAATACCAATGTCAAGATCGGCGTCGTTCGTGACCGCGAGCTGATCGCTCACTGGCGCGTCGCGACGAACCGCACGAGCATGCCAGACGAATGGTGGGTCGTCGTTACGACGCTGGCCAACGCCGACAGTATTCCCCTCGACGCGATAACCGGCGCAGTCATTAGCAGCAGTGTGCCGACCGTCACACCGTGGATCTCGACGATGGTTCGCGAGCGTGTCGGTATCGAGCCAATCGTCGTGGGCTCAACGACCGATCTCGGGATCAGCGTCGACGTCGACAACCCGCACGAAGTCGGCCCGGACCGGCTGGTTGATGCTGCGGCTGCCTACAGCATGTTCGGCGGACCGCTGCTTGTTCTCGACTTCGGCTCGGCAACGACGCTGAATGTCGTGACCCGTGACGGTCGCTTCATTGGCGGCGCTATCGCACCTGACTTGCGGGCTGCGCATGACGCGCTCGTCGCCAAGGCCGCCCGCCTCAGTAGCGTCGAGCTGGTATTCCCCAAACGCGCCGTCGGCCATAACACAATCAGCGCGATGCAATCCGGCATCATGTTCGGCTATGCCGGTCTGATCGAAGGGCTCATAGCGCGCATCGACGCCGAACTCGGCGAACCCACGACCGTCATATCGACCGGCGGATTCGGAGGCGTGTTCCTCGAGCACTGCCCCCGAATCAGTCAGTACATCCCGGAGCTCACGCTCGAAGGCCTGAAGCTCGTCTGGGACAGAGCCAATTCCGCATCAACCCCAGGCTGAGCCCAGGAAGCTCAGATCGACATCTGCATCGAACGAGCGTGCAGCAGCGTCCAGCAGCAGGAGCGTATCGACCGCATCGTTAAGATCCAGCGTCTCAACTGGCGAGTGCGAGTAGCGCCGGGCGATGTTGATTACGCCGGTCGGAATGCCGTCGCGCACAAGCAGCACCGCCGAGGCGTCCGACGTACCGCCGTAGAACAGTGATTCCTGCATCGCGATGCCAGCATCGTCAGCGACGGTGCGCAGGAAGTCACGCATTGCAGGATTGATGAGGTGGCCCGCCGAGCCGCCGGAGCTCGCCAGCGCCAGCACCGGTCCTGCGCCAATCCGCATCCGCAGATCGCGATGCACATCCACGTCAGGCGTGCCACCTGACGGTACGGTATCGACGACAATCGCGGCATCCGGGTTGAGCCGATGCGCGGCCATGCGCGCCCCGCGGAGCCCGACCTCCTCCTGGACCGTGACGACGCAATACAGCGTGCAACCGAGATCGACGTCCTTCAGGCGCTCCGCCAACTTCACCAGCACTGCGCATGACACCCGATTATCGAGCGCCTTGCCTGACACGCGCAGCGGATTCGCCAGATGCTGCATTGGCTCGTCATACGACACCGCATCGCCAACGCGAATGCCGAGCGCCTCGACCTCGGCAGCCGTGTCGAATCCCATGTCGACGTACAGCTCGCGGAAACCTGGCGCTCTGCCGCGCTCCTCCGGCGTCTGGATGTGCCCGGCTTTGACGCCAATGACGCCGCGATGTCCGCGGATCCGAACGAGACGGCCAATCGCCAGCGATTCGATCAGCCCGCCAACGCGCTCGATGCGGATCATCCCTCCCGGTTCGATCGACTTCACCAGCGCGCCGATTTCATCGGAGTGCGCCGAGATCATCAGCGTCGGTCCGGAGCCTTCGGCATTAATCCGAGCGAAGAGATTCCCGTACGAATCGATCTGCACATCCTGGCTGTGTGGATCGAACAGCTCCTGCAGTCGAGCCACCACGGCGTGCTCGTGTCCCGCCACACCATCGAGTCCCGCCAGCTCGCCCAGCAGCTCGCCGAGCGTGCTCCGTAACGATTCGCGTGCGTCATTTGCCATCTCAACTCATCCCTTCATTCACCAAATTCCGGCGTCGGTATAATAGCGGTGCGCCCGAGGCATGCGGTTGCTAGCGATCTCCGGAGATACCGGGGCGAGCGCAACATATCCAGAAGTGAGCTTCACTCACGATCCCGCTGAGCCTGTCCAAGGTTGGCTCCAGCGCAGAGATCTCCCCGAGGCTCGCGACAGAGAACGGGAGGCAGGCTGTGAAGACGTACCCCGTCGAACGCATCAGAAACATCGGGATCTTTGGCCACGGCGGTGCCGGCAAGACGTCAATGACAGAAGCGATGCTCTTTGCGAGTAAAGCGATCAATCGACTCGGCCGCATCGAGGACGGCAACACAGTCTCCGACTGGGACCCCGACGAGATCAAGCGCACGATCTCCATCGGCACCAGCGTCGCCCCGATTGAGTGGAATGACCACAAGCTCAACATTCTGGATGCCCCCGGATATGCGGACTTCATGGGTGAAGTCAAGTCCGCGATCCGAGTCGCAGATACGGCGCTGATCCTGCTCGACGCTTCCGCTGGCGTCGAGGTCGGCACTGAGTACGCCTGGCGATTTGCCGCCGAGCGCAACCTGCCGACCATTCTCGTTATCAACAAGATGGACCGTGAGAACGCCGACTTCGCAACCGCGCTCCACTCGGCCCAATCAACGTTCGGCTCAAACGTCGTCCCGCTCACCGTGCCAATTGGCAGCGAGTCGTCGCTACGCGGCGTCGTGGATCTCTTGCACATGCAGGCCATCTTTTTCGGTGATGGCACTTCGGGGGAGACAACGACCGGCGATGTCCCTGCGGATATGCTCGACGCGGTCGAAACGTACCGCCTGGAGCTCGTCGAGAAGATCGCCGAGAACGACGAAGACTTGATGCTTCGGTATCTCGAGGATGAAGAGCTGTCTACCGACGAGCTTGCCGCTGCGCTACGCGCATCGGTTGCGCGGAGTGAGATCGTGCCGGTCCTTGCCTCAGCGGCAACGACCAACCGTGGTGTTTGCGTTCTCCTCGACGCGCTGGTCGAGTACGCCGCCGCGCCTTCGCAGCAGCCCGCACGCACGGCCGACGGCACAACAATCACGCTGACTCCCGATCCCGCCGAGCCGGCAGCCGCGCTCGTATGGAAGACGATGGCCGACCCGTTCGTTGGTCGCCTCACCTACTTCCGCGTCTTCTCCGGAACGATCAAGTCCGATTCGCACCTCTGGAACACGACCCATGATCGGGACGAGCGCATTGGTCAGCTCTATGTCGTGCGCGGCAAGGAGCAGATTCCCGTCGATGAGATCGCCTGCGGCGACATCGGCGCGGTGGCTAAGCTTGCTGAGACCAGCACCGGCGACACGCTCTGCGATGCCTCACGCAAAGTATCGATCGACGGCATCCAGTTCCCTGAGGCGCTGTTCACGGCCGCCGTCACCCCGCACTCCAAATCGGACCTGGACAAGATGGGCTCATCTCTCCAGCGACTGGTCGAAGAGGACCCGACGATTCACCTGGGTCGCGACCCGCAGACCGGCGAGACATTGGTCAGTGGTTTAGGCGAGAGCCACGTCCAGATCGTGCTGGAACGCATGTCGCGCAAGTTCGGGGTGAATGTCGATATCGGCCTGCCGACCATCCCCTACCGCGAGACGATTCAGCGCGCCGTGACCCATGTCGAATACAAGCACAAGAAGCAGACCGGTGGTCACGGTCAGTACGGCCACGTCTTCATCGACGTGAGCCCATCCGAAGGTGATTTCGAGTTTGCCGAGTCGATCTTCGGCGGCTCGGTCCCGCGGCAATACATCCCGGCCGTCGAGAAGGGCATTCGCGAAGCACTCGACGATGGCATCCTGGCTGGATTCCCGGTCGTCAATGTCAAGGTCACGCTGACAGACGGCTCGTACCACACGGTCGATTCGTCTGAGATGGCCTTTAAGCTCGCGGCCTCGCAGGCCTTCAAGAAGGCCGCTGAATCTGCTGATCCCGTTCTTCTGGAGCCGGTTGTAAAGCTCGAGGTAACGATCCCGGAGAGCTACACTGGCGATGTCATGAGTGATCTCACCACGAAGCGTGGTCACGTGACCGGCATGACGCCAGGCGAGAACGGCTCGACGACGATCGAGGCCGAGGTGCCGGCTGCTGAAGTACAGCGGTACGCTACGGACCTACGGTCGATTACGCAGGGACGCGGGACGTTCCGCGTCGAATTCGCTCATTATCAGCAGGTGCCGGCACACTTGACACCATCGATCATCGCCGCGCACAAGGCACGCGTTGAAGCGCAATCCTGATACGCATACACGTAATGTCGCGGGCCGGCTCCGGTCAGGTAGATCGGAGCCGGCCTGCTGGTGAAAGGGAGTTCATGACCGCGAATGCGCGCGGAGCAGCACCCAACCAGCAAGCTCTGCTGTCTCCGAACGTCACACTGGTATTCGACGGCGGCTCGCTCGGCAATCCCGGGAAGGGCTATGGGTCATTCATTACGCGCGGTGCGGTGCAAACGGGAGATCCCGAGCGTCGCGAGTATGCGGGGCGGCGCACGAACAACGAGGCTGAATACATGACGCTCCTTGAGGGCCTACGCTACATCCTTCGGGAAGCGCAAGCCACCGGGCAGGAGCCCACCACCCTCATGATTGAAGTCCGCAGTGACTCGAAGCTGGTGGTCGAACAGATCTCTGGCCGCTGGAAGGTCAAGAACGAAGGTCTGCGACCCCTGCACGCCGAGGCGCGTGAACTGCTCAGGCGTTTCGGAAACTGGCAACTCACGTGGCATCCGCGGTCGGAATCCGTACGCTACCTGGGGCACTAGCGCATGTCGAATCCTCCCGATATCGGCGACGTGCTTCTACCGATCACATTCACCGATTGCGACGGTGCGTCAATCACGTTCGTTCGCGGTCCGCTTGTCCTGCTGATCGATCGCGGATTCTGGTGCGCCTACTGTCGCGAGGCGCTCCAGAAGCTCAACGACATCGTCGATGACGTGCGCATGCTTGGCGTCCGGTTGGTCAACGTGAGCGCCGACACTGCCGAAGGTTGCGCTCGCGCAGCAGCGGCCACAACGCCCGAGATCGAGGTCCTGCGCGATCCTGATGCACAATGGATTGCGGCCAACGGGCTCCTCGACGCGGAGGAGCTGTCTCGGCCGACCGCGCTGCCGGCCATGTTCGTCGTCGACGCCTCCGGCGCGGTTCGCTATCGTTATCTTGGGCGACATGCCGCTGATCGTCCAACGACCAGCCTGCTGCTGCTTGCAGCAGAGTCGGTCATCAACAAATAGAGAATGGCCTGCATGACCACATTTGCAAACAGGAACAGGACGGGCGCAGGAGAGTTAATCGCGCGGATGCTGCGCGTCGCCGCTTTGACACCGATGCTGCTGGCTCCCAGCTTCAGCTTCAGACGATCGCGGCCCAAAGTCAGTCGCGACGACGCCTTCGCCGAGTTGTTCGGGCTGCTTGCATCTGTCTATGAAGCAGCCGCCGCAATGAAGCCCGAATGGCGCACAGATTGGGAGACCCGCTCCCGCACCGATCTACCGATCCGTTACAGTTTCGGCAATGAGATCGCAGCCGACGGCGGCGCTTCCACACGCTTCGCCGTTCGCCTTTTGCAGCGCAACCGGTGGAAGTCGCGGGTTGATCCGATCTTCGCCGAGTGGGATGCTGACGCCCTGCAGCGTTTCGAGATCGTCGCTTCCAGTGTGTCTCGAAATCTGATCGAGACATCGGAACGCCACCGCAATCTCCTGCACGACGACGAAATGGACTGGGTAACAGCCGCCGTCGAACAGTTTGACGAAGCGACCAGGCAGCGGCGCAAGAATGCGGCACTCGGGCACATGAGTCCGCAGGACGTTGCGGCTGCAATCTACCAGCCGATCTACATTGCAGTGCAACTTGCGGATCGGCTCGCTGAGCGCCTGTTCCGCGAATGGGAAGCGCAGCAGTAGGAAGACCAGCGATTTTCATTGTGACGCCACGCGACCCGTGCTATGATTTGCGTCGCGGGCGGTTAGCTCAGCTGGTTAGAGCGCTACGTTGACATCGTAGAGGTCACTGGTTCGAGTCCAGTACCGCCCACCAGTTCCCCGCACAGGCGATGACCGGGACGAGTACCGAACACTCGACCATCAGAGACGTGGGATCGTCGGCTGAAAGTCCCACAGGGTTACGGTTCGGGAAAACCACCCGCGAGCCGGGCGCTGAACGGCACGCCGTAGGCCGCCCCGCCAGCCAGCGTTATCAGGCAACCTGAGCGACGCACTGCGTCGGAAACAGGGTGGAACCACGTCAGTCGCAAGATGCGCCTGCCGTCCCTCGTGGACGACAGGCGTTTTTGCGTTCGAATCGATTGGAGGGCACGATGACCGACGAAACCGATACCCACTAGCGACCGAGCGTCATCACGCCCATACACAGAAAGGACCAGTACCATGTCGGATTCAGCTGCTATTGAGGTCGATATTCAGGTACCAGTCGCCAACCAGGAAGAGCTTGATCTGGCGAGGATGCGCCACTCAGCGGCGCACGTACTCGCCGAGGCCGTCCTGGAAGTCTTCCCGGACGCCAAGCTGGCTATCGGGCCGGCGATTGACAACGGCTTCTATTACGACTTCGATCTTCCGCGCTCGCTGACGCCCGATGATCTCAAGGACATTGAGAAGCGCATGCGTCGGCACATCAACAAGGCCGAAGAATTCGAGCGTGCGGAGCTCGACCGCGAGGACGCGCTAAAGCTGTTCGCCGATCAGCCGTACAAGCTTGAGTTGATCCGCGACCTGCCCGAGGGCGAAGTCATCTCGACGTACACGAACGGTCCGTTTGTCGATCTATGCCGCGGCCCGCACGTCGAGAACACAGGCCAGATTGGCGCATACAAGCTGCTGAACGTCGCCGGCGCATACTGGCGCGGCGACGAGACGCGGCCCATGCTGCAGCGCGTCTACGGCACAGCCTGGAAGACGCAGGAGGATCTGGATCAGTATCTAGAGCAGCAGGAAGAAGCCCGCAAGCGCGACCATCGCAAGTTGGGTCGTGAGCTTGGCCTGTACACGATCTCCGAGGACATCGGTGCCGGCATCCCGATCTTCTTCCCGAAGGGCGAGATGCTGCGCCACCTGATGGAGAGCTACGTTCGCGACGTACAAACACGCTACGGCTACCAGCACGTGTGGACGGGTCACGTCGTCAAGCAGGACCTCTATGAGCGCTCCGGGCACCTTGAGCACTACCAGGACGTGATGTTTCCTCCGATGGAAGACGAGGGACAGACATTCCGGTTGAAGCCCATGAACTGCCCGTCGCACATGACGCTGTTCAACCAGCAGCTGCACTCGTATCGCGAGCTGCCGCTACGCTATGCCGAATTCGCCACGCTCTATCGCTACGAGAAGTCGGGCGAGCTCAGCGGCCTGACGCGCGTACGCGCCCTGACACAGGACGACTGCCACATCTTCTGCACACCGGATCAGGTCGGCGAAGAGTTCGGTCGCGCACTCGATCTGATCTCCGAGGTGCTGGCAACATACGGCATGACGGACTACCGCATCCGCCTGTCGCTGCGTGGCGACGAAGGCAAGTACGTCGCTGACGACGACAAGTGGCAGCGCGCCGAGAACACACTGCGGGCCGCAATGGACGCCAAGGGCGTGGCCTACGAGCCGGTCGAAGGCGAGGCAGCGTTCTATGGTCCGAAGGCCGACTTCATGGCCAGGGATGCCCTCGGCCGTGAATGGCAGCTTTCGACGATCCAGGTTGACTTCATCCAGCCGGAGCGGCTCGGCTGCAAGTACATCGGCGAGGATGGCCACGAGCACACGCCAGTCGTCATTCACCGGGCCGTCACAGGCACGACAGAGCGCTTCATGGGCGTGATGATCGAGCACTTTGCCGGCGCGTTCCCGGCCTGGCTTGCGCCGGTGCAGGCGGTCATCATCCCGATCGCCGATCGACACGCTGAGTACGCGCAGAGTGTCGCCGACCAGCTGCGGCAGAGCGGCTTCCGGGTTGAGGTCGATGCCGGCGGCGATCGCATGCAGAACAAGATCCGCGTGGCTCAGGGCCAGAAGATCCCCTTCATGCTCGTCGTCGGCGATAAGGAAGCGGAGACGGACGCTGTTGCGGTTCGCGTGCGATCCGGTGAAAATCTGGGCGCGATGCCGGTCGCAGAGTTTGCCGATCTCCTTGGTGGCCTCGTTCGTGCCAAGTCACTCGCGTTGACGAGCTAATCCTTCGATCATCTCGTCCTCGACGCACCAGCGGTAATGCTTCGAACGGGCATTCCGCTGGTGCGCGTCTCTTATCGAACAGACGTCTGTCGGAAGGGTGCGCATGACAACGCCTGCATATCGAGAACGGATGCGGCGCTACCGACTCTGGCTAGTCGTCGGCACTGTCATCGCTCTCACCTGGACTGTCTGGATCGCTCGAGATGCCCTGTTCCCCTTTGCCATCGGCCTGATCATCGCCTACCTGCTGGAACCGATCGTCAATCGCGTGCAACGCGTGATTCCCGAAGTCGGCATTCTGAAGGCGATTCGCCGCACGCTTGCGGTCGTTATCGTCTATGGCGTCGCCATCGGCATCGCCGGCATGGCTGTCTACTCGTTCGGCACGCAGGTCGCGCATGAAACGGTCGATCTCATCGAAAACATGCCGGACTACGCCGACACAGCGCGGCTGGAGTTCAAGGCCTGGAATGATTGGTACGTCGACACCGTCCCGCCAGATGTCCGCGAGCGGATTGAAGCCAACCTGGATGAAGCAACCTCAATCCTGACTGCAGCTATTCGCACGACGCTGTTGGCAACTGTCGGCACCGTTCAGCGCGCGATCGGCCTGATGGCCAGCCTCGCCTTGCTACCGCTCTGGATCTTCTATCTGCTGAAAGATCAGGGCAAAGCGTTCGACTTCTTCTATCGGATCTGGCCCAAGCCAATCGAGCAAGATGTCCGCAACATCGTCTCGATTGTCGACGGCGTCCTCGGCTCCTATATTCGCGGACAGCTCTTCCTCGGCTTCGTCGTCGGCGTTGTAACCCTGATCGGGTTGTATGTTCTGGATATCGCCTACGCTGCGCCGCTTGCGATCGTCGCTGGCATCTTCGAGATGGTGCCGATTCTCGGTCCGTGGCTATCGTTCATCGCCGCCGCCATCGTGGTGCTCGCCACGGACCCAGGCAAGATCTGGATCGTCGCGATCCTGTTCCTGGCGATCCAGCAGCTGGAGAACACGTTCCTCGTGCCGAAGATCCAGGGCGATGCGGTCGACCTGAACCCGGCAATCATCATGGTGCTGCTGGTCGTCGGCGGTACGTTGTTCGGGATCCTCGGCGTGGTCGCAATCGTGCCCCTGGCAGCCATTGGTCGTGACATCTTCGTCTATGTCTACAATCGGCTGACGGAGGAAGCTCACAGCGGCGTCGAGCTTCACACGCACAGCGATCATCCGGGGCCGGGAAACTAGTCGCTAGCGTCGTTAGCTCTGCCCATCGACAGAATCGGTATCGACGCGGAAGATCTCGGCCAGCTCAGTGATGAAGCGGTCTTCGTCGTCGATCTCCATCTGATAGGCGCTGTCATCAACACCAAGCGGGCTAGCCGGAATCGAGAATCGCACCCAGCCCTCGGCGGCAGCTACGCAAACGAACTCAGTCACACGCGCTTCGAACTTGGCGTACGTAACAGGGGGCGCGAGCACCTTGTAATACTGCTCGCCCATGCCGTTCGCTGTCCAGATCTGCCGGATCATCTGACGATGCCGCGAGGCGATACCGGAAGTACTAAGTTCTTGCGCCAGAAAGCCGCGCACAAACGCGGACATCCAGCCGAGCTCTCTCATCTCGGTGCCACAAACGGGACACAGGCCGCCGGGCGCGTCAGGGTAGTCGTAGGACCGCTTACAGCGGTCACACCAGAGGTACGTTCGCTTCGCCATAACTCGTGCTAATCCATCCTGAATGCTGGATACTTGCCAATGGCCTGCTTCGATGGTTTCGCATGCACTACCGGGCCGCGCCCCATGCCGGTGTTATCGCCCATGGGTCGCGTCGGGTTGTGTCTGAGTAAGGGTACAGGAGTTCCATGATCGCTCTGCACAGTGCGCTCTATACGACGCTCATGCTGCTTTCCGGTGGACTGACGGCATGGGCGTTCTTCTTGCTCGCTACTGGGCGGCCGGTTGATGGCTCGTATCGTTCAACGTACGTGCTCATGATCGGCACAGCCGTCGTGCAGGGCATCGTCGGCATCGTCATGCTTCTGGACGATCTTCGACCGGGACAGAGCTTCCACTACCTGTACGGCGTCAGCCTGGTCGTCTTCACCGGCTTCGGATATGCGTGGGCCACTCGCGGCGATTCGCGCCGTGAGACGGTGACGCTGGCTATCGCGGCGCTGGCAGCATTTGGACTGATCATGCGAGCGGCAGCGACCGCCCATTAGATGGGCGGTCGCTTCACTTCTCGGCTCGGTTATTGAGCTCACCAGAACTGGTTTGGGCTACTCTTCTTCCGCGCTGCGGTCAGCCCAGCGCTGCACGAGATGCGTCAGCAGGATGCCAACGATCATCAGTGGGAATACGAGCAACAGCTCCATGGTCTCGGTCGCACGAAACAGCATCGTTTGCCCCCTTCGTCCCTCTGTAGAGCCTGCTACTCGAGCGTCTTCATGTAGGCGATGATCGCGTTGATCTCGTCATCGCTGAGCGTGAATGGCGGCATGGCCGGCGGGAATCCCTGCACGATCTTCGCCGTGGGGTCCACGATCGACTCATGGATGTATGCGTCGTCGGCTGTCACAGTTGAGCCATCCTCAAGCGTGACCTCGTGGCCATACAGCCCCTTCCAGGTGGGGCCGGTCGCAGCCGAACCGTCGATTGAGTGACAAGCGGCGCAGTTCTGCTGATAAAGCTGCTGCCCCTGCTGGGCCACTGGATCATCGATCTCAGTACCTGGTTCGGCAGTCGGCACCGGCGGAGGGGTCGGAGCGACGCCACCGTACTGGTGCAGGACGTAGTCGTTAATCTCGGCCCAGTCACCGCTGTGGATCATGTTCAGCACATCGGTGACCTGCTGGTCGCTCAGCGGACCACCATCAGCCTCGCCCCAGGCCGGCATGATCGTCGGGCCACCGCGCTCAATTGTCTGGCGCAGAACCGGTGCGCGCTGATCCCACTCCGGGCCAGACGCCTGGTTTGCCGGCAAGTTCAGCGGAATACCGCGACGGCCCTGTGCGCTACCGTCTGGTCCGTGGCACTCCACGCAGAACTGCGAGTACAGCGCCATTCCGCGATCAATCGATTCAGTTAGCTTTTCTGCTTCCGCAGAATCGCGCCGGTGTGGTTCATTGAACAGGTAGATGACGACCAGCGACGCAATGACGACCAGTCCAATTGCGACAAATGTCGCTTCCCGTTGAGACGATCCCACTCGCGTTAGTCTCTCTCTACCTTCACCACCGATGTATTGGCGGTCCGAACACCGACTGGCTCAACTCGTGACATGCGCATTATCCCGGGAGTTGAGTGGCCTGGTCTGGCTCGAATTCCTGACGCTCAATGATATTGTCAGGATTCGTATCCACTACCAGATTCTGACCCTCAATTGTGATCGGCATCAGGTCCATGGCGCGCGGTGCCGGGCCGGCAATGCGGTTACCGTGCCGATCGTAAATCGAGCCGTGGCACGGGCAATGGAAATCGCCCTCTCCCGAATTCCACGGAACCGTGCAGCCAAGATGTACGCACTTCCAGTACAGCGCCAGGACGCCATCATCGTTGTTGATGATATAGAACTTGCCGTCGCGGTTGACCAATGGGTCAGCGCCAACCGCCGGCACCGACGAGATCGGCACGTTGATCGGCTTGCCGAACGCACCGGTCTTATTTGGCCAGAAGAAGTAGACGAAGCCACCGGCAAGCTCCAGCAGAACAATGCCGACGCTACCCAGCACTGTATTTCGCAGGAACGAGCGCCGGGACACACGCCGCGAGCCCACCGTCTCGTGGAATCGGCTCAGGAGTGCCGCTATCCCGGAGATGATTGGCACAAGCACCAAGCCCGTGATCGTTCGCAACAGCGCTAGCATCGAGAGTCCCTTACTCCTCGGTACGCGTCTCAACCGACGCGCTCAATCAACCTTCGTACCTAGTGAGCGGCGTGCTGCAGGTCAACCCATGGCCAGTACAGCTGCAGCTCCATGCCATAGCCACGGAAGAACGTTCCGATAATCGTCAGGAAGAAGTAGGACACGACGAAACCGGTAAAGAGTCCGATAATGAGTTCACGTCGCGTTGGACGATAGATCATCTTCAGGAGCGCGACGAGGACAAGGGTGAAGCCGATCATGATTGCAACGGGGATGATCTGCTCGTAAACGACCTCGGCGACCTTGCCCTGCAACGACTTGGTAACGCCTATGTAGTTGTCGAACATGATCAGGCCGAACTCGACCGCGACAGTAAAGATCGCCGAGAACCAGACAATCTTCTTACCCTTATCGGACGTGAAGAGGATACCCACGCCCAGCGGCGAGCGGTCGAAGAATGGAATCGCCGCAATCGCCACCAGCGCGACCGTTGGCACGATCACACCGGCCAGGGCCGGGTGCATGTGCAGCAACAGCTCCTGCAGGTTCAGGAAGTACCACGGCGCCTTCGCCGGGTTTGGCGTGACCGTCGCGTTCGCCCGCTCAACCAGCGGCGGGTTGGCGATGAATGACAAGCCCAACAGAAGGAAGAGAAAGATGACGGCGCTGAGCGCTTCGACGACAACGAGGGTTGGCCAAACCATAACCTCGTCTTCTGCGAGGTCGGTGGGACGCGCTGCTGTTCGCCCGCGAACGAGCTCAAGCAAGCGTTGACGCTTCTCTTCGCTGATACTCGGCGCCGCTGCGCCGGACCGTGCAACCTCTGCCACTGGTGCTACCCCTTCTTCGCCCCCGTCAGTCGATCTTCGTTACGCTCGGCCTACAGCGGACCGGAGATGCCGCCATCCTTGCGGATGCGCCAGAAGTGGACGGCCATCATTACCGCTGCCGCGAGTGGCAGGAATATCACGTGAAGCGTGTAGAACCGGATCAGCGTACTCTGACCAATTTCCAGGTCACCGACAAGCAGGAACTGAACCTTTGGTCCAATGAGCGGTGCTGCCTTGGCCATGTTCGTGCCGACGGTGATGGCCCAGTAGGCCAACTGGTCCCACGGCAGCAGGTAGCCAGTGAACGAGAGGAGGAATGTCAGGAAGAGCAGGATGACGCCAACGACCCAGTTGAACTCCCGCGGCGGCTTGTACGAGCCGGTGTAGAACACGCGGCACATGTGCAGGAACACCGCGATGACCATGCCGTGCGCAGCGTAGCGGTGCATGTTCCGCATCAGCTGGCCGAACGTGACCGACGCTTCAATGTCCTGCATGTTCTGCCATGCCTGGTCGGTCGATGGCACGTAGTAGAACATCAGCAGAACGCCGGTCATAACCAGAATCAGGAACATGAAGAACGAGAGTCCACCCAGACAGAACGTGTAGGTGACCTTCGTCGCGTACCGTTTGATCTTGACCGGGTGCAGATGGAGGAAGACGTTCGATGCGATGATCAGCGCCTGGTTACGCTGTGTGTCGGGATACCCATGTCGCACGATCGAGCGCCATAGGGCGCTACCGGTGATACGATCGGCGATCGTTTGCTCTCGTCGCATCGTTCCCCTCATCTCAGGCCGCGCTACCGCGGCACCAACCAATTAACCCGGATCCTGGCGTGGGACAACGATCGCCGGACACCCCATTGCCGACGACCCTGCCTGCGACGTGACATGTTACCCGATTCTGCGGCCCCGTAAAGAGGAGGGAGCGCTGAAATGATCGAAAGCCATTCGAACGGGCAATGTCGTCTCCCAAGTGGTCGGCTCACGACCAAATCCACAAGGGGGAATCTGTGGCGCAGTATAGCATAGGCCCATGGCTGCGTTCGCTACTTCACAGACCGATCTTGACTGCGTCGAAACGCCGATTCGGAGACGCAGTTGCACCAGCCTACCAGCGCCACAGATTATCGCAAGGCTATTCGCCATCCTCTTCGGATTCGGCCGCCGAGGTTGCTGTCCGCAACAACGGAAAGAGGATTACCTCTCGAATCGATTGCTGGTTCGTCAACAGCATTGTGAGCCGATCGATGCCTATGCCGAAGCCACCGGTCGGTGGCATGCCGTACATCAGCGAGCGCACGTAGTCCTCATCGATCGGCATCGCCTCCTCGTCGCCCTGCGCGCGGTCCTCCGCCTGCTCAAGGAAGCGCCGCATCTGATCAATAGGATCGTTAAGCTCGGAATAGGCGTTACCCAGCTCGACGCCGCCAATAAACACCTGGAAGCGCTCGACGGTCGTTTCTGATTCAGCGGAGCGCTTCGCCAGCGGCGACAGCTCGACCGGATAGTCAATCAGGAAGGTCGGCTGAATGAGTGACGGACGGACGAACGTCTTCATCAGCTCGTCAACGATGCGTGGCCATACCGTCGTCGGCTCGACGTCTGCGCCCTTCGCCTTGGCCAGCTTATATAGCTCCTGCTGATCCCGGACGTTCTCGTAGTCAATGCCCGTCGCCTCGTAGATCGCATCGGCCATGCGCAGCCTGCGCCACGGCGTCGTCACATCGATCTCGTGCCCGTCATAGGTGAATCGCGGGCCGCCGAAGAGCTCGGTAACGACCGTCGTCAGCATGCGCTCAGCGACATCCATGACATCGTTGTAGTCCGCATACGCCATGTAGAACTCAAGCTGGGTGAACTCGGGGTTGTGCTTCGTGTCGACACCCTCATTGCGAAAATCCTTGCAGATCTCGTAGACCCGCTCGAACCCGCCGACGATCAGCCGCTTGAGATACAGCTCGTCCGCGATGCGCAGATACAGCGTCTGATCGAGCGCGTTGTGATGTGTCGTAAATGGTCGCGCGTGCGCCCCGCCGTACACCGGCTGCAGCGTCGGGGTCTCCACTTCCAGAAACCCTTCGCCATCGAGGAACTTTCGCAGGGTCGTAATCATCCTGGCGCGAGTGACAAAAATCTCTCGCACCTCAGGATTGGAGAACAAGTCTGCAGACCGCTGGCGATAGCGCAACTCGACGTCGGTCAGACCGTGCCACTTCTCGGGCGGTGGTGTGACCGCCTTCGATAGCATCACCCAGCGCGAGGCCTCGACCGTCACCTCGCCGGTGCGCGTCCGAAACAGCGTGCCCTCGGCCTCGATAAAGTCGCCGAGATCAACCATACGGATGAACTGCTCGTACGCTTCCGCGCCGATGATGTTTGCCCGCAGGTAGACCTGAATGCGACCGTGGCCATCCTCAATGTGTGCGAACGTCGCCTTACCCATCTGGCGGAAGGACATGACCCGGCCAGCGACAATCACTGACTGCGGATCGCGTCCTTCGTCCCAGGTCGATTCGCCAGCCTCGTAGCGCTCGAGCGCCTCGGCGGTGGTGTGCGTCCGCGAGGAGCGATTCGGGTATGGCTCGACTCCCTGCTGGCGCATCGCGTCCACCTTCGCCAGGCGGACCTGCTGTTGCTCGCTCATTTCCATCTGAAAATTCCTCTCCGAATTCTGCAATCGCTCAACATGAAAACGACCGCGCGACATCTGGTGCCCGCGGTCGTTACCCATCGAAATGAAGTGTGCTGAAACGCGCTATTGCACGTTCTTGATGTGGTAAATCGTCTCACCACCGGGCGCGGTGACTGTTACGCTATCACCAGCGCGTTTACCAAGGAGCGCCGATCCGACCGGAGAGACATCCGAGATCTTGCCGATCCGCGGGTTGGCCTCCTGCGGCCCAACGATCGTCCACGTCTCCTCGATGTTCTCATCGTCCACGAGCGTCACGACCGAGCCAAAGCCAATCGTCCCGGTCCCACTACCACCCTCAACAATCTCGGCTGTCGCAAGGATCTGTTCGATCTCACGAATGCGAGATTCGAGCTGCACCAGCTCTTCCTTCACGTCTTCGTATTCACTGTTGTCGGAAACATCACCATCTGACGAAAGTTCCTGAATGCGAGCCAGGAGCTGATGGCGCTTCACATCGCGCAGAAGGTCGTGTTCAGCTTCGAGATCAGCCTTGCCGGTCGGCGTCAGCTTGACCCGCTCATCAATCGCCATGGGTAGTGCACCTCCCACCTCAACGTTGCGAGGCTGTCAGAAGATACAGCGAGCGGCCGCTTTCGCGGCCGCCGAAGTGGGCACGACTGGGCTCGAACCAGTGACCTCACGGATGTGAACCGTGCGCTCTGACCAACTGAGCTACGCGCCCGGACTATGCCGCCCGATTATAGCACGGGCGGCACCGTCCAAACCTATGATTTGCCTCAGACAGCCGCGTCGTTCAACGCCTGTGCGGCCGTCCGCACAGCGTAGCGAACCCGGTTGACCGCGCGCCGGAGCGCGTGCGTCGATCCCCACAGCTCGTCGTCCGACATGGCAACGACCGGGCGAGTTGGCCGCAGCGACGGCACCGGATCCGAACCCATCGCCAGATCATGGTCGAACTCACCACTCACGGTGTAGTTCATCGGCACAAGCGCCTTCGCGGCGGTCAGCACCGCGAGATTCACGCGCTTGCCGTCTGCCTCGGACAAACCGACCGAGACACGTTTGGCAACCACATCGGCAGCTGCGCGGGCGTCGGCCAGGTCGGCCTTCAGCGCATCAAAGCCCGGGTCGTCCGCATCGCTGGCGCGCGGCAGTCCGTCCCACAGCGGGATGATTTCGTCGAGTGCTGCCGCCATCTCGTCCAGAGCGGCCCCGACGTCAATCGGCACCACGACTTCCGTCGCCAGTCGCCCGACAGTCTCGACGTAGACGCGCGCGTCGCGAGCCAGGTGCTCCGGATCGACCTTATCGAACGTGTCCTCGGTCGTGTGCCACCACCAGCCAAGGCCGCCGCCGCGGCCCGAACCACCGAGCAGGAACGCCTGGTCGGAGGTCATCTCGTTTGTCTCGCCCTGCTGCGAGAGCGACATATAGAACGAGGGCAGGCCAATGCCCCAGAACGACTGATCTCCCGCCCGACCGAAGCGTCGATAATCGAGCGCCTGGTCTGTCTGCCGGCCGATGATCTCGCGCGCCAGCGGGAACGTCTCGGCCATCGTGTTCGCACCGGTCAGGTCTGTCGCACCGATCGCGCCGGTTGAGTCGACATTCACGTGCGCGACGCAGCGCTCGCGGAGATCGAACCAGAACGCGTCGGCGTACCAGGTCGAACCGGCATAGCGCGCGTGCGAGTGGCCGGACCAGAACGCAAAACGCACGCCTCGGCGCAGTTCCGACCGATGGGCGGCCAGGATACGGGCCGTCTCGATCATCGTTGCGTTCGCCGTGCCGTTGTCCATCGCGCCGTAGTGCCACGAGTCGACGTGGCCGCTGAACATGACGTAGTCGCGATCGTCCACATCCAGATCAGCGATTAGCGTCGGGATCTTCCGCCAGCCGGTATCGACGACGGTCTTTACCGTTGCCCGGGTCGGGCCGCTCTCCAGGCGCTTCTTCAGCTTCTCGCCCGTCTCAGTGTCAATTGAGACAATCGCAACCTGTGGCACGCGATCCAGACGATCCGGCGTCGGCGAGCCCCAGATCGGCGAGACGATCATCTCGTGGATGTGGTCACCGGAGATGCTGATGACGGCAAGCGCGCCAGCCTGCGTTGCGTCGTCGGCCTTCGCTGGCGTCGAGAGTCCCTCAGTCAGAACGACCTTGCCGCGTGCGCCTGCGGCAGCCAGCTCCTGCGCCGTTCCACGCCCGGCGTAGACGAGCTCGCCGGAAAGGCCGGCTTCGCCAGTGCTAATCGAAAACGCATGAGCAATGCAGGGAGTGAGCGATTCGCCATCCACGACGATTTCGCCGCTGACTGGCAAGCTCACCAGACACGTTGGCTCGTAAAGCGACGTCTTCAGGCCAGCGCCCTGGAGCGTCTCAGCTATGTAATCGAACGCCTTGCGTTCGTCCTCGCTGCCGGAAAGTCGAACCCACTGGGCGATCTCCCGGGTGTCTGCCATCATCCGGTCGGACGAAACCTCATCGATCCAGTCCGCCGGTGCCGTTGTTGCCATGCCTGCTCACTCCCCTCTCGCTCAGATTAGTCGCACTCGGCGATGCACTCGACCTCGACGAGCGCGCCGGCCGGCAGCTTGGCGACCTGTACGGTCGAGCGAGCCGGCTTTGTATCACCGAAATGCTCGGCGTAGACGCCGTTGAAGGTGGCGAAATCATCGAGGTTCACGAGGAAGCAGGTCGTCTTCACGACCCGGCTGAGTGATGAGCCGGCAGCTTCCAGGACCGCCTTCAGGTTCTCCATGACGCGTTCGGTCTGGGCGGAAATATCACCGTCGACGAGCTTGCCGGTCGCCGGGTCCAGCGGAATCTGGCCGGCGGTAAAGACATGGCTGCCGGACTTGATCGCCTGCGAATACGGGCCAATCGCGCCTGGTGCCTTGTCGGTCGCTACAATCGTCCCCACAATACCCTCCTGTCTGATCTGAATACCTCTGCGGTACGGTAACGCAGCGCTGCATTACGCGCACCGGCTGCCTTCTATCATCGCAGAGCAGGCCGGTCAATGCGCAAGGGGACCGTTAGAGTCCATCCGCCTCGCTATGTCGAGTGGACTGAACCATCGAGATTATTGTGGCAACACCAACTGTCGTCATCGTGAACTACAACGGCGCATCGACACTCCCGACATGTCTGGAAGCGCTACAGAAGCAGTCAGCGCCACCTTCCGTCATCGTCGTCGACAACGCGTCGCAGGACGGATCGCTCGAAGCGGCCGCACGCGCATTTCCAAACGTGGCCTTCGTACCGCTCCGTCACAATGTCGGCTTCGCACGCGCCTTCAACATCGGCGTCAGTCGCATTCCCGCGTCTGACGGCGTCGTCATTGCTCTGAACCCGGATACACACCCGAACACTGACTTTATCGAGCAGCTTGTCGCGCCGCTGCACGAGCAACGATTCGTCGGATCTGTCGCCGGCACGCTGACCTTCGCGACATCTCCGCACACGATTGCTTCCGCCGGCATTGCCGTTCATCGCAACGGTGTCGCGATCGACGCGCGTCTCGGGGAGACACTGACAGACGGAATGCGCGCGACCGTCCCGGTGTTTGGAGCGTCGGGAGGCGCGGCAGCCTATCGATTAAGCGTGTTCCGCGCCGTTGGTGGCTACTGCGAACCGTTCTTCCTCTACCTGGAGGATGTTGATCTGGCCTGGCGGATGCGGCTTGCCGGGTACGAGTCCGTCTGGAATCCGCTGGCGGTCGCGCGTCATGACTATTCGGCGTCCGCCGGTGAAGGGTCGCCGTTCAAGCGTCGGCTGATCGCACGCAACCGTATCTGGACGCTCGCGCGCTGCTTACCGTCTACAGTGTGGCAGCGCGACTGGAAGTCGATTCTGGCTCTGGACGCGGCCGCGGTCGGGTACGGTGCGCTCACGATGGATCCGGCCGCGAGAGGACGATTGGAAGCCTTGCCGGCATTGCCGATCCGGCTTCGGGAAGGTGCGTATATTCGTAGCCGATCGGTGATCTCGACGCAGGAGATCGATCGCTGGCTGCACCCATCGCTATCGGCGCGGGAATTGCGGAGACTGCGGCAACTGACAGGCGACCTTGCCAAAAAGTCAACCCTCTAGCCACAGTTTGCGTCGTTGCGTATACTGTACGTACATGAAGTGGTCTGCCGTGAATCGCCGTCAATCCAGTAGACTTCCAGACCATACCGTTACGTACGATCGTTACGGGAAGGCACATCACAGTTACCATGGCAGCAATTCCACAGCCATCTGGTGAAATAACCGTCGCCGCCCCAGCCGGGCCGGACTCAGGTGCCTGGCGTCGCGTCGCTGCATTTGCGATGGTTGTCACAGCCATCCTCAGCCTGCTCATTATCCTTGTCGGCGCATCGCTGCTCGTCTACGGACGTGTTCAGCGCGGAGACAGCGTCTTCGATGGTGTCAGCGCGGCCGGGGTTGATCTCGGCGGCAAGAGCCACGCCGATGCGGCTGCATTGCTGGCGGATCGATTCGCTGCGTTCTCCGACACCGAGATCACGTTCAGCGTTGGCGACACGTCATTCAGCGCTACGCCGGCAGAGCTTGGCGCGACGTTCGACGCGCAGGCAACAGCCGACAATGCTTACGACTTCGGTCGCCGGCAGAGCCTCTGGCAGGAATCGCGCAACTGGCTCGATTCGATCGTTGGCGGCCATGAGGTCGCCCCGGTCGTGCAGCTCGACCCGGAGAAGTTCGGAGCGCTGATGGATCAGCGCGCCCGTAGCGCCGCCGTCCCACCGCGCGAAGCGGCGTTCGTTCAGAATGCAGACGGCTCGGTTTCGATCGATGCTGGTGCATCTGGCGTCGCTGTTGATGTTGAGGAAACGTACCGTCGCGTCGTCGACCGGCTCGTCAATGTCTCCGACCGCCCGGTCACGATCGCAACAACTGAGATTCCGCAGACGGTTGAGAGCGCGCAATTGCAGTCTGCCCTCTCTGAGGCGCAGACACTCGCCGGGCAGCCTCTAATGCTGGAGCTTGACGGCGCGAGCTGGCAGATTCCGGCCGAGGACCTGTTCGGAATGCTCTCCGTTTCACTGAACGATGACAACGCAACGGTCTCGCTCGACCGCAACAAAATTTCACGGACAATCGGCGCGCTGGAGTCGTCAGTCTTCACTCCGGGCGTGGACGCTTCGATTCGCAATGACACCGGAACCGTCGTGACAACGCCGTCCATCCCGGGAAAGAAGCTCGACATCGACGCCTCGACGACGGCAGCAATCGCCGCGCTCGAAGCAGGCGAGTCAACGACGACGCTGGTCACAACGCCGGTCGCTGCGAACATCACCGACGACATGACAGCTGCCGCCCAAGCTGAGGCTGCTTCGCTCATTGCGGAACCGGTGACGGTGACGTGGGACAGCGGCACGGTCGATCTGCGGTCCGAACAGCTCGCCGCAGCCCTCCAGTTCGACACGAACAGTGGCCGAACGCCGGCGATCACCGTCTCACTCAACACCGACCTGGTCGGGAAGTTCCTCGCGCCGGTCGCCGAGCAAGTGAAGGTGGCCGGAAAGAACGCCGATCTGCGCTGGATCAACGGCGCTGTCGAGGTTCGCAGCCCTGAAACGAATGGCCGTGAGCTCGACATCAACGCGACCGTGTCGTCCATCGTGGCCGGCGTGCAGGACGGCAACCGCAACGTCGCAGCGATTACGATGGATGTCGCGCCGCAGGTGACAGCCGCGATGGCTTCCAGCGTCGACATTCGCGAAAAGTTGACCTCGGCATCGACGGAGTACGGCTACTCTTCAGCGTCGCGCCTTCACAACGTCGAGCTGGCGGCCAGCCGCGTCGACGGCGCACTCATCCCGCCGGGCGGCACGTTCTCGTTCAACGAAGCCGTCGGACCTGTCACCTATGACAGCGGCTACCAGACTGGCTACGGCATCATGATCACCAACGGCAGCATCTCGACCGTCCCATCGGTTGGTGGCGGCATCTGCCAGGTCGCGACGACCGTCTTCCAGTCCGTGTTCTGGGCCGGAATGCCCATTGTCGAGCGCTCGTGGCATCTGTACTGGATCCCGCGTTACGGCCAGGGGCAGGGTGGGCTGAAGGGTCTCGACGCTACTGTCGATCCTGACTACGATCTCGACTTCAAGTTTCACAATGCCAGCAACAACTGGCTGGCAGTGAAGACGAACTACGACGGCATGACACTGGGCTTCGAGCTTTGGGGCACGCCGACGGGCTGGAACGTGGCCGTCGATCAGCCAGTCATCACCAACGTCGTCGCCGCGTCGCAGGAGATGTATTACGAAGATTCCGCCGAGCTGCCGCGCGGCACGTCCGTCTTCGTCGAACATGCCGAAGACGGCTTCAACGCCGCCATCCATCGGGTTGTGACGGACGGCAACGGACAGGTGATCGACGATACCGTCTTCCACAGTAACTACGCCCCAGCGAAGAACACCACGCTCGTCGGAACCGGCGGATAGGCCGCTGATTCTGACCGAGCCTGAGAGGGAATCATCATGACTAGCAGGACGCGGCTTGACCCGCGCATTGTCGCTGTCGGCCTTCTGACCGGCGCGGCTGTCGGCGTCTGGGCCGGACGACGCGCGCAGGGCTATCTCGCTCAGCCATCGTCGACCTCGGGCACGATCGATTGGGATCGCGCCCGATCGATCGCAATCTCAATGAACCGCGAGGCCGCGCTGACCGAGCCGGAGCGCCGTCGGCTCGATGCTGAGTACGTCGAGCTTGTCCAGCGCACGATCCCGCTGATCTCGGAGTTCACCGGCACGACGCTCCCTTTCCCGCTCGACAAGGTCTACACGTTCGATCGCGTCGACTGGATCGAGGCCAACATCACCTCGTTCCAGCGCATGTTCGAGCCGATCGAGAAGCTCGACCTGTTTGGGGGCTCCAATGGTCAGCGCTCGACCGGCGTGCTCTCAGGCGTCAACCAGAAGATCGTGAGCGCCGAGTTGGGTATATTGCTGGGCTACCTGGCCCGCCGCGTCCTCGGGCAGTACGATCTTGCGCTGCTGGGCCGCGAGCCGATCGCGGAGAGCGGCAAGCTCTATTTCGTTCAGCCCAACATCCGCAACATCGAAGCGACCCTGCACCTGCCTTCCGATCAATTCCGGCTCTGGCTTGCGCTTCACGAAACGACCCACGCTTTCGAGTTCGAGGGGCACCCGTGGGTGCGCGATCACATGAACTCGATGATCGATGAGTACTTCGGCTTCCTGACGCAGGATGTCGAATTCCTGAAGCGCGGTATGTCGAGCTTGCGCGCTATCTGGGAGCGGTCCCGAAATCCCGAAGACCGGGCGACCGGCTCCTGGATCGAGCTCGTCATGACCCCGGAGCAGCGTCAGCTCTTCGCGCGCATGCAGGCGACGATGGCAGTGATCGAGGGCTATTCGAATTACATCATGAACGCTGTCGGTCGTCGGCTGATGCGCGATTACGCGCTTATCGCGCAGCGCTTCGAGCATCGCCAGATTATGCGCTCGCCTTCGGAACAGCTCTTCGCCCGGCTCACCGGCCTCGAGACGAAGCTGGAGCAGTATCGCCTCGGCGAACAGTTCATCAATGATGTCGTCGATCTAGCAGGCCGCGAGACTGTCGAGCGCATCTGGGAGGGTCCTGAGATGCTGCCGACGCTTGCCGAGCTGCGCGCGCCGCGCGAGTGGCTCAACCGAATCGGTGCGGCCACGCCGTGACGCTCGACCTGGCCACCATCGCCGATCGCATTGCCCAACTCGTCGGCACTGTCGATCCCGCGTTCGAAGAGGAGCGCTTCGACGCACTGGAGCGATCGTGGGGCGAAGCCGATACCGCTGAGGTGCGGAGGCGACTGGCGACGGCGAAGACGTCGTTCCTGACCGCAACACCGCACGGTCGATTGCAGGAGCGCTTCGCCCTCCCCGTAGTCCCCCAGCAATACACCGTCGCTGCGACCGATGGCTCAATGATCGCGCCAGACCGGCACAGTCCGGCGCGCTTCTATCTCATCAACATCGGTAAAGTCCGGCTGTCGTACGGGACTCAGTCCAGCGCCGCGCTCACCAACGAGCCAGACTTCCGCTTCGATGAGCACGACCTCTACGTCCCCGATGTCGTCCACCGCATTCCGGTCAACGAGACGATCCTGGGAGTCAAGCGCGCCTGCGCCGAACTCCACTCCGTTGCGGACTTGCTGGATCCCGCCGATTGCAGCGTTGCGCTTCAGGACGGCACGCTCATTCTGTGGGCGATACAGTCGCTCCAGGATGCGATTGTCAACTGGGCGGTGACAGAGTACATGGAGGCGATGCGCGTCCTGCGCGAGCGCGGCATTCCGCTGGCGAGCTACATCTCGGCCCCCGGCTCTGCAGATGTGCTGAATACGCTGCGCATCGCCATCTGCGACTACCCCGAGATGGGGTTGCAGATCGACTGCAACGCGTGCAGGGCGCGCATTCTCACTGAGAATCGCCCGCCCGCCTGCGACATCCTCCCGGCTGTGACCGACCGCTATTTGTTTGAGCGCGTCGCTCATCTTGAACAGGGCGAGCGCTCCGGGCTGTTCGACTCTGAGTCGTTCATCCTCGACAAGTACGATCCGGACCAGCGGGTGCAGTTCTTCTTCCTCAATACCGGCCGCGAGATCGCCCGGATTGAGGTGCCGCAGTGGGTGGGTAGTGATCCCAACCTGGTCGACCGCGTCCACGCTGTCGTCTACGACCAGGCGCAGAAGGGGCTCGGCTACCCGGTTGTTTTGCAGGAAGCACACGAGATGGCCGTACTCAGCATGAGCGACCGTCGGCTCGTTACCGATGCTATTGAGCGCCAGTTGGCGCGGCACGGCGTTGTCGTTACGCAGTCAGGAAAGAGCGGGAGCAAGCGTGGCCGCTTTGTTTAGTGCGGGCGAGTCCAAATCGCAGGAACGCCTCGGCGAGGTAATCGAGACGACGACGACAAGCTTCGTCGCCGAAAGTGACCAGCTCCACGCCCTGCCCGATCTCGGCGCACTCGTCCGCGTCGGCGGCCGCGCTTCACAGCCGAGCTACTTCGGCGTCGTTGCCTTCGGCGAGACCGGCGGTCTGGATACGAGTCGCCGCGCGGTTCGGCGCGGCGGCGTAGACATTCACGATGAGGAGGTCTACCAGCGCCACCCGGAACTGGAGCACGTCCTCCGCACTATCTTCACGGTGACGGTCGTTGGCTACTCCAGCGGCAGCGTATGCCATCATGTCCTGCCAACGCAGCCGGTGCCGCTACACTACAGCGTCCATCCGTGCTCACGCAGCGATGTGCTGGCCTTCACTGCGGAGCCGCGCTATCTACCGATGATGCTGGCCACATCGGGAGAGCTGCCGCCGGAAATGCTCCTCGCCAGCCATCTGCGCTGGGTTGATGGTGTCCTGCGCGACGATCATATCTGGCTCGCCGACGCGACGCGAAGACTGGCGCGGCTGATGAAGCGCGACTACGACCGATTCAGCATGATCGCGCAGGCGATCGCGCCCGACATCTAGCGGCCCGGCCTAATGGCGGAAGTGCCGTCGGCCGGTCAGCATCATCGTCATGCCACGAGCCTCAGCGACAGCGATCGTCTCGCCATCACGCACCGACCCGCCCGGCTGCACAATCGCGCGAACTCCCGCGTCGGCGGCCGCCTCAACGCCGTCGGCGAACGGGAAGAACGCGTCACTGGCCAGTACGCTCCCCTGAGCCCGTTCGCCCGCAACCCTGGCAGCGATGCGCACGCTCTCAACCCGATTCGGCTGTCCTGCGCCGACGCCGACGATCGTCCCTGGCTGCGCCAGCACAATCGCGTTCGACTTCACCCACTTGACGGCCCGCCAGGCGAACGCGAGCGTCTCCAGCTCTTCCGTACTCGGCTGCCGCGTGGTCGCACAGCGCCAATCGCTTGTGTCGAGGGCGATGGCGTCCACCTCCTGAACAAGTAATCCGCCGGGGACTGATCGATATTCCCAACCGCCAACCGGTTCGGTGTTCGTGACGGTAATGACGCGCAGGTTCTTGCGGCGCAGCAGCGCGCTCAGCGCGTCGTCCTCGTAGCCCGGCGCGATCACGATGTCGAATCGATGCTTCCCGATCGCCTCGACCATCGCCGCCGTGACGACGCGGTTCACGGCGCAGATTCCGCCGAAGGCAGAGACCGGATCACCGCTCAGCGCCAGCCGATACGCCTCAGCCTGATCATCGTTGGACCCGATGCCGCACGGCAGCGTGTGCTTGACGATGACGACCGTCTGCGCGGCGAAGTCCTGCGCACATCCCCAGGCTGCGGTTGCGTCGAGGTAGTTGTTATAGGACATCTCGCGGTCGTCGTGGACAACCCACGACCCGACTCCCACTGTCGCGCCCGGCGCAAGCAGCCGATAGACCGCCCCGCGCTGATGCGGGTTTTCGCCGTAGCGCACCGTGTGCATAAGCTCAGCACCAAGCGCCAGACGCGTCGGGAACTCATCAGAGTCGCCGCGCAGGTAACGCTGAACCAGGCTGTCGTATGACGCGACATGCGCGAATGCCTTCGCAGCGAGCGCGCGGCGCGTCTCATAGTCGACCGCGTCGACGCCGCCTGCTTCGATGCGCGCCAGCACAGCATCGTAATCACCGGGATCGACCATCACGATCACGCCGGCATGGTTCTTGGCCGCCGCACGGACCATCGCCGGCCCGCCAATATCGATGTTCTCGATGGCGTCGACATCGGCCACATCCGGGTCACGCACAACTTCAGAAAACGGATACAGGTTGGAAACCAGCACATCAATCGGTGTGATGTCATGCTGCTCGAGCGTCGTCATGTGCTCGGAGAGATCGCGCCGCGCGAGCAAGCCGCCGTGAATCGCCGGATGCAGCGTCTTGACCCGACCGTCGAGGATCTCCGGGAAGCCGGTCACATCCTCGACCTGCCGCACCGGAATTCCGGCAGCTCCAATGGCCTTCGCCGTTCCGCCGGTGGATAGCACCTCGAACCCCAGCGAGTCGAGCCGTCGGGCAAGATCGACCACGCCGGTCTTGTCCCAGACGCTAATCAGCGCGCGAGGCATTTACCCTCATCCCCTCTGTCCTGAAAATTCTCATGCGTGCTCAGGCTGCACGATGATGTCGGTCCATATCTGAACTCCGGCCAGCGTTCGCATGGCCGATGCTGCAATCTGCAGGCGGTCGCGCTCTATCGCCGGCTCCTCGGTGGCGTAGCCAACGATGCCGATCTGCGGCCGCGAGCGGTCAACTCGCACGTGCGTCACCAGCCCCAGATGCGACGCATCGAGCGCGACAGCCACGCGATTGATGGCCGTCAATCGACGGACACGCCGCAGGTCATCGAAGTCCAGATCCTGAAAGCCGGCATGCTCGATGCTCGGATTCGTTGTCCCGTGGTAGCGCGCAACGCAGGCCGTGACCGTGCGTTCGACCTCGGTCATGGGCAGCTTCAACGTGCTAATCACATCGAATGACTTGCGATGGTGGTCGCGCCCCATACGAATGTAGCCAATGTCGTGGAGATAGGCAGCGGCGATTGCGACTTTGCGATCCGCCGAGTCCAGGCCCAGGTCGAGATAGAGCTCATCAAAGAGCGTCGCTGCAAATTGAGCGCAGCGGACACCGTGCTCCGGGTCGGGAATCTCTACGTTGATCTGCTCGATGAGCTGAGAAACTGCGCTGTCGATCTCACCTGTCATGCGCTTCCGTCCCGCCGCCTACGACACATTGAGCAGTCGACATCCGCCGTCGCCACTCCGCACCCTGCCGAGCTCAATCGCGTCCGGCGCGATCTCTCGCACTGCAGCGACATCGGCCGCGCGACAGACCACGACATAGCCGATGCCCATGTTGAACGCTCGGTAGCTCTCCTCCGCCGCGACGTGCCCCGCCTCAATGACGTACTCGAAGAGCGCCGGCGTCTTCCACGCGTCGGTGTCGATCTCGGCGACCAGCCCATCCGGGATGACGCGCGCGACGTTGCCGGGAAGTCCGCCGCCAGTGATGTGCGCCATGCCGACCGGCAATCCGGCCTCGACCAGCGCTCGTGTTTCGCTGAGGTACGAGCGATGTGGCTCAAGAAGCGCCTCGGCCAACGTGCGCGAGGCGTCGAACGCCGCAGGCTGAGCCAGCCGCTCGCGCGTATGGTCGTCGTCGCTAATGCGCAGGGCCGCGCGAACCAGCGAGTAGCCGTTGGTGTGAAAGCCGACGCTCGGCAAGCCGAAGATCACGTCGCCTTCAGCGATGCGACTGCCGTCAACAATCTGACCTGCATCGACGAGGCCGACAATAGCGCCGACGAGGTCGAAGTCCTCGCCCCGATACAGCCCCGGCATCTCAGCCGTCTCGCCGCCAACCAGCGCAACGCCGAGCTTCGCGCAGGCGTCAGCCAGGCCGCCGATCACAATCAGCGCCGATTCCGGATTCAGCTTGCCGGTTCCGTAGTAGTCAAGGAAGAACAACGGGGCTGCGCCACAGGCCGCGATGTCGTTGACGCAGTGATTGACAAGATCAGCGCCGATTCCGTCGAGCTTGCCGGCGATCGACGCGAGAACGAGCTTCGTTCCAACGCCGTCGATACTCGAAACGAGCGTCGCGCCCTCAGGCTGGCTGCCGAGCCGGTAGAACCCGCCGAAGTGGCCGAGGCCGCCGATCACATTCGGATGCCGCCGACCGCTGCTTGCCGCGCGCAGGCCGGCAACTACCGCGTCGCCCGCATCAATATCAACACCTGCATCGCGATAGGAGATCGAAGCTCCTGCCTCGTGGCTCACACCGTGCCCTTCACTGCGTCGTTGGTCCGCGCCAGAGCGGCACGCCAGCTTCCTGACGCGCCACTCGCGATTATAGTCAGTGGGGATAGCGCGGTGCCGACGCCTAGCTCGACTCCACCCGCGATCCCGCCGCGTTCACACCATTTGTGCCGTTGAGGAATGGCTCGTAGCGCGGAAGCAGGCGGCGCGGCAGCAGTCCGGAAAGGTGCGTGCCGGCTTCGTCGAAGGTCGTGTCTTCGACACGCCCGACGCGGTGGAACAGGTTCACCAGCTCGGCTCGATCGAACGGGATTGAGACGCTGACCTGCTCCAGCCCCTGCGCATCACCGATCGCGTCCGCGATACGCTGCAGCAGCAGATCCATGCCGATACCCTTTTCGGCCGAGATCGGCACGACATCGCCGGGCAAGCCCAGCGCCTCGGCCATATCTTCCGGAGTCAGATCCGAATCGATCAAGTCGATCTTGTTCAGTGCCGTCACGACCGGCTTGCCGAGCACGTCCAGCTCCGCCAGAATCTCGCGCACCGTCTCAGCCTGTTCAGGGGCGTCATCGTGCGCCAGGTCGACGACGTGCAACAGGACGGTTGCTTCAGAAATCTCTTCCAGCGTTGCACGGAAGGCGGCAATCAGCGTCGTCGGCAGATGGTTGATGAAGCCCACTGTGTCGGTCAGCAGCACCGGCCGTCCGTTCGGCAGCGTGATGCGCCGTGTCGTCGGATCGAGCGTCGCAAACAGTTGATCCTCAGACAGAACCTCAGCCGTCGTGAGCCGATTCAGCAATGTCGACTTGCCGGCGTTCGTGTAGCCGACGATTGCAACGATGGGGATGTTGTTACGTCGCCGATTGCGCCGATACAGTTCGCGATGCCGATGCACGTCTGACAGCTCGCCCTTGATCTGCGCGATGCGCGAGCGGGCCAGTCGGCGGTCCGTCTCAAGCTGCGTCTCGCCGGGGCCACGAAGGCCGACACCACCGACAGCTTGTCGCTCAAGGTGAGTCCACATGCGGGTCAGGCGCGGCAGCCGATATTCAAGCTGAGCAAGCTCCACCTGCAGTCGGCCCTCGTGCGTCTGGGCGCGCTTGGCGAAGATGTCAAGAATGAGTGCCGTACGATCAATGATTTTGACCTGCAGGCGCTCTTCAATCGTCCGCAACTGGCTCGGGGACAGCTCGTCATCGAAGATGACAACATCAGCCTGTAACTGCGTGATCGCCTCGGCGATCTCTTCAAGCTTGCCCTTGCCGACGTAGCTGTGTGGATGCGGGTGCGGAAGCCGCTGGGAAATCGAGCCGACCACATCCAGTCCGGCAGTTTCGGACAGTCGAGCCAACTCTTCGAGGGACGATTGCGCCGTCCATTCATCCTTGTGATAGTCGACGCTGACGAGCAATGCACGCTCGTTCGGAGATTTGGTGGTGAATGGTCCGCGTTCGGCTATGGGTAGCTCCTGTCGATGCTCTCAATGCGGCAATCAGGTTGCCTGGATGTCAGTAATTGTATCATCGCCCTTCGCCGCCACCGGCTCGCCCGCGCTGCGCCGAACTGCCCCGGCCGGATCAGAAATGACGTCCTGACAGCGTTCGTGCAGCCGCTCAATCGCTCCCTCGATCTGCGCGCGCTGCTCACGCACCCAGCCGCGATCGTGATTCATCGCGAACGTCGCCCGGTCGATTTGTGCGGAGACAGCGGCAGGTGCCGGGCCGCCTTCCTCGCTCCGGCGCTCGACAAAGCGCTTCGGCGACAGACACTTCGCCAGCATCTCTTGTTCGATGCCGACTTCGCGACCGATCTCACGCAGTGCGATCGTGTCGATGAATTCGGACGTGAGCGTCGTCGCCTCGCCGCCCTCTTCGGACCACTCCAGGACGACGCGCTCGGCCAGCTTCCGCGCCTGATCAGCCGGGAAGCGGAAATCGATCGCGAGCAGATCAGCCAGCTCAGAGCTTGTGGAGAACCCGCGATGCGACCGATGGGCCACCATCGAGCGATGCACGGCCAGGGTGGAGACGACTTTGGCAAGCAAATGATAGGCGGCGCGGGTCTCCGCCAGCAGTTCGACAACGCGGAAGAAGACTGTCAGCCGCGACGTCATCGTGCCGAGCATATGGCGGCCGGTAAGCATCGTCGCGACCGTCTGCGGCGCGGCGACCTGCGCAAGGAACGCCAGCCTCAGATGCTCGAGGACCAGAGGATCACGGCGTTGCGGTTGGATGCGCGCGTGGTGGATGTACTCATCGCCCGGCACAATCAGACCAACGTCATCACGCGCCCAGAACGACAGATCGTTGAGCATGCGGCTGACTTCAATTGCCAGACCGCCGACGGTCGAGACGATCTCGGAGAGGTCATCGGTCGCGGCGATCGCATCGAACGTGTTGTCGATGATCCCGTCGAATCCGAGCCGCTCTGACACGCGCGACCGGCGAATTGGCATTGCCGTAGACATGCCCGACACCGCGCCAAGCGGCGAGCGGTTGACGCGCGAATACGCCTCGGCGACGCGTGACGATGCCCGAGCGATGGGCCCGACCTGAGCTACGAGGTAGTGACCGAGCGATGTAGGCTGCACGACCTGACCGTTCGCAGTTGCCAGAATCAGCGTCGTCATGTGCTGACCAGCAACATCGATCAACGCCTTGCGCAGCGCGATCAGCGCCTCGTCCAGCTCGAGAATCTCACGCCGCAGAATCATCCGCGTCGCAGCCACAACGCGCTCTTCTGTGCTATGCGCCAGCTGCAGTTCCGGCGAAACTGCCAGGACACGATCGTCGATACGGTTTAGCGCATAATCGAGGCGCTCTTCATCCAGCTCCGGCAACGCCTGCAGGGCGCTCAGTGCTCGCCCGGCATCGCCTGGCTCAATCACCCGCTGCTCGGCGAGCTGAAGAATGTGGGAACGGTAAATGTCTATGATCGCATCCCCCAGCACGGACTCGGCTTGTTCCGCTTCCGGCGCCAGGACATCGAGCGCATATTCGCTGTCGGGAAACTCACGTCGTGGCTGCGGGATTCGCTTCTTGATCCCGGCCAGCGGATTCTGACTCACATCACTCACCCTGCTGCTACCGAACATGCCACCGCCGTAATGCTACATCCCGCCGACCAAGGCGCGGCGATGCGCGGCATCTGAATTGGCGGACAGCAAGCCCTAGCGAGCAGCGTTGGGGAGAGATTCGGTGCAGTCGCGCAGGACCGCAGGGTGTGGACGATCGGCCAGGTCAGCGTAGACACCACGATACTGTGGCGGCAGCATCCGGGCGATCTCGATCATCATCGCGTCGGTAAGCTCATCGAGGCTGTAGCGCTCGCCGTTCGGCCGTCGCGTTGCCAGCCGGAACGGCTCGCCAAAGACGACGCGCACCTTGGGCCACAATCGTCCACGCTTCTGGCCCCTATTGCCGCTCATCGGCAGATCCTCGGTGCCGATCATGATGCTGGGAATGATGAGCGCATTCGATCTCACGACGACGAGGCTTGCGCCGGTGAACGCCCGCTGGAGGCTGCCGGTCTTCGAGCGCGTCCCTTCCGGGAACATGCCGACCAACAGACCATCGGCAATGAGGCTCTGCGCGTGCTGGAGCGCTTTGCGGTCGGCCGTACCGCGCCGCACCGGGAACGCACCGGACTGCCGCGCAAACCAGCGCAGAATGGGATAGTTCATGAACTCTTCTTTGGCCATGAACAGGATCGGACGGGAGCAGGCGGCATCCAGAATCGGCGGGTCGAACCAGCCCAGGTGATTGCAGATGACGATTGCGCCACCACGCCGCGGGATGTTCGCCATACCGGCGACGCGCAGACGCACGGTCACGCGCAGGATCGGCAGGAGCACGCCGCGTGCTGCCAGAAACAGCGCGTGCTTGACTCGCCGCCTGGGTGAAAACTCCTTGTCGAAAATCGGATCGATCACGATGCGATCTCCGCGTTCAGTCGCTCTCGCGCCACGGCCACGATGCGCTCGACTACCTCGTCGATGCTGAGAGGATCGGTGTCCAGCATGACGGCGTCATCGGCGGGACGTAGCGGAGAGACATCGCGCGTTGAGTCAATCTCATCGCGTCGGCGCAGATCATCTCTGATCGCGTCGAGATCCTGCTCTTTGGCCGTACCCCGCAACTGCTCGTAGCGCCGACGCGCACGCTCCCCTACAGACGCCACCATGAAGATCTTGAGGTCGGCTTCGGGCAACACAACCGTGCCAATATCGCGACCGACCATCACCACCGCGCCTGTCCGACCGATCCGGCGCTGTGGTTCGAGCAGCGCTTTCCGAACTGCCGGCAACGCTGATACGGTCGACACGAGTCGGTCAACTGCTGCTGATCGCAGATCCCAGGTGACATCCTTGCCGTCGAGGATCACGTCACTCTGCCGACCGTCATCCACGCTCGGACGGCGGATCTGCACGTCAAGATGGGTTGCCAGCTCCGCGAGCTCACGCTCGTCGTCCGGCTCAATCCCGCGGCCCAGCGCCGCCAGCGTCAGCGCACGGTACAGAATGCCGCTGTCGAAATAGACGGCGTTCAGGCGCTGAGCAACGAGCTCACCGACCGTGCTCTTTCCGGCCGCCGCCGGGCCGTCGATTGCGATTGTGAACCGGTGGCTTTCGCGTTCCTCGTCCCGGACCACCTATCCCCCTTCGATCGTCCGCAGAATCTCTCGTATTGCGCCGCTGCGAATCTGGCCGACCACGGTCCTGGCGATTGTCCTGCGTCCGCTCATCACGCCGCCGGTTATCGCGCGGAGCCTGCTGATCGCTCCGCCGGCCGCCGCGCGGTGCGCGCGGATCACGATCGTCCCGACGCTGACCGCGTTGCCCGTCTCGCGGCCCACGCGGGTCACGCTCATCGCGCCGCTGGTTGCGCTGGCCGCTGTCGTCGCGATCCTGCCGTGTGAACCGCGGATTCGAGCGCCGGTCGTCATCCCGCCGTGGCGGACGCCGCTCAGTTGAGCGCTCGTCGCGCCGCGCCGGGCGCTGATCGTCGTCCTGCCTGTCCGCGAACCGTTGCGGACGCGGCGCTGGTCGACCGCTGCTCGGTGCGCGCTGGTCGCCCGCTGGTCGCGGCCGTCGCGCCACCGGCGTCCGCTGGGAGGCCCCTGCCGGTCGGCCTGGCGCTGAGCCCTGGCGCGGTCGCGGACGATTTGCTGCCTGCTTCTGCGCCTCGATATCTTCGTCGGTAATGTGCAGTGCCTCGCGAAGCTGAATCAGCTCGCCCTCGCGCAAATCTCGGTAGTAGCCGCGCGGCATCTCGCCGAGCTGCAACGGACCGATGCGCGTCCGAACGAGCTGCAACACTGGATAGCCGATCTCCTCGAACATCCGGCGCACAATCCGGTTGCGCCCCTCGTGGATGATGATGCGCACAACGGTGCCGTCTTCAACGTTGCGAATCGGTCGCACCATCTCCGGCTGCGTGCGCTCGCCATCGACGACGATGCCGCGACGAAGCCGCTCCAGCGCCGCAGGCGGGGGATGCCCATCCAGCAGCGCCTCGTACTCTTTGTCGATCATGTAGCTCGGGTGCATCACGCGGTGAGCGACAAGGCCGTCATTTGTGAGCAGCAAGAGACCTTCGGTCTGGCGATCCAGCCTACCTACCGGCACGACGCGCTCGCTGGTCTGCACGAGATCCATGACCGTATTGCGCCCGCGCTCATCGGAGGTGGTCGTGATATAACCGCGCGGCTTGTTCAGCAGGATGTAGCGGTGTCGCTGAGACGGGATGATTTTCCCGTCGACTTCAATCTTCTGCGTCGAGGCATCAACCCGCGTGCCGAGCTCAGTGACCACCTGTCCATCGACGCGGACGCGCCCCTCAACAATGAGCGTCTCGGCTTTTCGTCTCGATGCAATGCCGGCAGCCGCAATGACACGCTGCAGTCGTTCCATGCGCTCCCGTTCCTCCCGCCGCTAGGCCGCTCGCTGCTGATGCAGGTCATCTGCCGCACCACTTTGGGAGTATACGGGTAGCCGCGCAATAACCCTTCCGCCGGTCGAAAATTCGACGAACCCGACCCACGGCGTAGACGTGTCTGTCTCGCGCTCGAGCTCCCAGGTAATGCCCTCAAACTGCTCGCGCGTCATCAGAATCGTGCGCCGCACCTGGAATGTCATGCCGTCGGCTGCCAGAGCATCCGTAGCTCCGGCTGAAGTTGTGCCGATGCCCAGCGCGGCCCAATGGTAGTTAGCATCAATGGCGCCCATCATCTGCATCGTATCGGCGTAGCGGTCGCTACTTCCCAGCACGACAGTAATGATCCGGTTGTCGCCGCGCCAAAAACCGGTGATCAGGCACTGCCCCGCCACCTCCTCGGTGCCGGTCTTGATCCCGAAGACGTCGTCTTCTGCAACGAGCTGGTTCGAATTGTAAATGTCCCAATTGCGCGCGTTCGGTCCCTCAGCTCGCATTGTGTAGGCGGGTGAGTCAACGATCGTCATGAGGAGCTGGTCGTTCAGCAACGCTTCGCTGGCGCGGACGAGGTCGCGCGCCGACGCGTAGTTGTTCGCCGGATCGTCCATCCCGACCGGGTTGGAGAAATGCGACTGCGTCATGCCATGAGCGACCGCGAACGCATTCATTTCGTCAACGAACCGCGCGACGGGATCTGACGACGCAGGATCGAGCACCAGACCGGCAGCCCGGGCGACCGCCAGGGCGGCGTCACCACCCGAAGGAAGCAGCACGCCGTACAGCAGATCGTGGACTGTAACGACGTCTCCTTCAAGCAGGCCGGCAGTTGAGTAGACGGTCGGATCGAGGAGATCGCTCGCCTGAACGGTCACTTGCTGGTCGGTCGCCAGGAGTGGGATGGCGACGAGTGCCGTCACGATCTTGGCGGTGCTCGCCGGCGGCAGGCTGACATCGGCATTGACGGCGTATAGCTCGATACCAGTCGTCAGGTCGACAGCAATTGCTCCCGCTGCCGTCAGGCCGACATCGCTAACAAGCGCATCACTTTGCGGCGCGCCGTCGCTCTGCGAAGAAGGACGGGCGGTCGCTGCACTCGAAGAGACGACCAGCAGGACAATGACTATGGGGACGATGATGCGACGCAAGCTCAAGAATGATCCTGACAGAACGCAGCCTCACTGGCCGCCGAACGATGTTCGTGGGAAAGTATAGGGAAATCGGTCCGCGGAGTTGCCCCTTCGCCCATGTCGAGAGTACCCTTCCGCAGTCCGACAGAGAGGAGCCACCGCCAGCATCATGAGCGTCCCACCTGCCCAACACAGACACGTTCGATCAGTTATCGACGAGCTGAGTCCATATCATCCGGTCGAATCGCCGCAAGATCTTGCCGAACGGCTGGGCATGCCACTCGACCAGATTGTCAAGCTGGACTCCAACGAGAATCCGTATGGTTGCTCGCTGCGCGTCCAGGAGGCGCTCGCCAGCTTCGATCGCTATCACTATTACCCCGATGCCCAGGCGCGTCGAACCCGCGACCGCATCGCCGCCTACGCTGGCGTCTGCGCCGATAAGATCATTGTCAGCAACGGCTCTGACGAAATCATCGACCTCATCTTCCTGACGACGCTCGATCCTGGTGACGAAGTCGTGCTGCCGACACCAACATTCGGCGTCTATCGGGCGCGGACCGAGCTGTTCGGTGGCAAAGCGGTCGAAGTGCCGCGCGACGAGGCGTTCGACCTCGATGTCGACGCCCTGCTTGCTGCCATCACCGACCGCACGAAGCTGGTCATCATCACCAACCCGAACAACCCGACCGGTAATCTCGCCTCGACGCAGGACATCGTCCGGCTCCTGCACACAGGCGTACTCGTCGTTGTTGATGAGGCCTACTACGAGTTCGCCGGCAAGACGGTCATGCCGCTGACCGGCGAGTTCGACAACCTGATCGTCTTGCGCACCTTCTCGAAGTGGGCCGGTCTGGCCGGCATGCGGCTCGGCTACGCTGTTTTCCCGAAGCATGTCGCCGAGCAGCTCTGGAAGGTCAAGCCGCCGTTCAATGTCAACGTCGCGGCACTGGTTGCCGCCGAAGCCTCGCTCGACGACGTCGACTATCTCTACTCGACGATCGACCGCATCCGCTCGGAGCGCAGCCGATTACTGCGCCAGTTGCGTCGGCAGGATCTGCTGACGCCGTATCCGAGCCAGGCGAACTTCCTGCTCTGCCACGTCGATCGCGGCGATGCGCACGATATCCACCTGCGTCTCGCGGATCGAGGGGTCATGGTGCGCGCCTACGGTGACCCGGTCTTGCGCGATTTCCTGCGCATCACCGTCGGGCGGCCTGAGGACACAACACGTCTGATGACGGCGCTGCAGAATATCGGCGCGCATGTCTGAACGTCGCGGGCGGATCACACGCCAGACAGCAGAAACCCGCGTCGCGCTCGATCTGCTTCTTGATGGCAACGGTCAGAGCGACATCCGAACGGGTGTCGGCGCACTGGATCACTTTCTGACGCTCTTCGCGCGCCACGGCCTCTTCGATCTCGTCGTCGACGCCGATGGCGATCTGGCGGTCGATGCCCACCACACTGTCGAAGATGTCGGCATCTGTCTCGGCCAGGCAATCCGTCAGGCGCTTGGCGACCATCAGGGCATTCGGCGCACTGCCAATGTCGCAGTACCGATGGATGAAGCGCTGGCGCACGTCGCCATTGATTGCGGCGGTCGTTCGTATTATGTCCAGAATGGCACGTTCAGCCAGCCGATGATCGGCCAACTGGAGACTGACCTCGTCCGCCACTTCTTTGATTCACTTACGCGCGAAGCGCGTATCAACATGCACGTCATTACGCTCTATGGCAGCAACGCGCACCATGAGGTCGAAGCACTCTACAAGGCATTTGCGCGGGCGCTCGATGCCGCCACGCGCATCGACGAGCGGCTCGATGGCCGCGTCCCTTCAACCAAGGAACACATCGAAGGCGCTACTGCGTCGCGGCTGTGATCGCCTCTCGCTGCCGCGCGATCAATGCATCAATCGCCGCGCTCGCCGCAGACAGCATCTCGTCGAGCTGGCCGCGAGAGAACGGCCGCCCCTCGGCCGATCCCTGAACCTCCACAAACTCACCGGCGGCGTTCATGACGACGTTGCAGTCGACTGCCGCCCGCGAGTCCTCGCTGTAGTCCAGGTCCACGCGCACATCGCCACCGACGACGCCAACGCTGATGGCAGCGACGGGCGAGCGTAGCGGGAGCGAGCGAATCTGGCCGGTCGACACCAGGTGCTGTCCAGCCAGAGCCAACGTCACGAATCCGCCGGTGATCGCCGCCGTCCGCGTGCCTCCGTCGGCCTGCTGCACGACGCAGTCAATCGTGACCGTTCGCTCACCGAGCGCCCCCATATCGACCGCTGCACGCAGCGAGCGCCCAATCAGTCGCGAAATCTCCTGACTGCGCCCGGAGTTGATCGAGCGATCCCACGAAATGCGTGTCGATGTTGAACGCGGCAGCATGGCATACTCGGCAGTCACCCAGCCCTGTTGCTTACCCTCCAGAAAGGGCGGCACACGGTTCTCGACCGATGCCGTGCAGATCACGACGGTATCGCCGAACGCGATCGACGCCGAACCTTCGGCTGATCGAACGATCCCGGTTTCGATAACAACCGGCCGCATCTCCAGATTTGTGCGGCCTACGCGTGGACGTCCGACGCTCACTGCTGCTCCTTCCGAAGCTCTTCAACCAGCTCACGGATCTTCGCACGGCGCTCCGCCAGGCGTGCTTCGTAACCACGCTGGGTCGGCTCGTAATACTCGCGACCGGCCAGATTCTCCGGCAGGTGCGTTTGGGCCGAGATGCCGGCGCTCAGGTCGTGCGCGTACTCATAGTCCTTGCCATAGCCGATCCCGCGCATGAGGCCAGTGACTGCGTTGCGCAGATGCAGCGGCACCGGATCGTTGCGTGTGTTCTCGACATCCGAACGCGCCGCGCCGTATGCGCGATAAACTGCGTTGCTCTTCGGCGCGAGGGCCAGGAACACCGTCAGCTCGGCCAGAGCCAGCGAACCCTCAGGCATGCCCAGAAAGTGGACCGCCTGCTGCGCCGCGACTGCCAGCGTCAATGCCTGCGGATCGGCCAACCCGATATCCTCGCTGGCAACGCGCATCAGTCGCCGAGCCAGATAGAGCGGATCGTCGCCGCTCTCGAGCATCCGCGCCAGCCAGTAGAGCGACGCGTCAGCATCCGAATCGCGGATCGACTTGTGCAGCGCGGAGATCGTGTCAAAGTGGCCCTCGCCATCACGATCGTAGGTCGCAGCCCGCCGCTGCGCTGCGTCCATCACCATCTGACGAGATATCGTCTTCACGTCGTCATCGGTGCCGACCGAGGCCATTTCGAGCGTATTGAGCGCGAAGCGCGCGTCCCCATTTGCGAGATTCACTAGCGCATCGAGTGCGTCGTCGTCGATCGCCAGCCCCTCCGCGCCGAGGCCGCGCTCGGTGTCGACCAGTGCGCGTTGCACGATCTCGCGTATGTCGTCGTCGGTCAGCGCCTTGAGCACGACGACACGAGAACGCGACAGCAGCGGAGCGTTGACCTCAAACGACGGGTTTTCCGTTGTTGCGCCAACCAGGATGACAGTGCCGTCCTCGACGTAGGGCAGAATCGCGTCTTGTTGTGCCTTGTTGAAGCGATGGATCTCGTCGATGAACAGCAGCGTGCGCTGCCCGTTCATTCCGAGCCGATCCGACGCCTCTTTGACCGCAGCGCGGAGGTCCGCGACGCCGGACGAAACCGCCGACACGCTAATGAAATGGGCGCGCGTTTGCGTCGCGATCAAGCGCGCGAGCGTCGTCTTTCCGACGCCCGGCGGTCCCCAGAGGATGATCGACGACAGACGGTCGCGCTCAATGGCACGTCGCAGCACGCTGTTCTCGCCCAGGACTTCCTGCTGGCCCACGTACTCATCCAGCGTCTGCGGTCGCATGCGTGCCGCGAGCGGACCTTTGCGACTCAGATGTGCCTGGCGATTGGCGTCAAACAGGCTCATTGACTCGTCCGGCGTCGGCGATCTCAGCCTCAAGCTCAGCGATGCGAGCTTCAAGGTCTTCGATGCTGCGAACGTTCAGCTCCTCCATATCCTCTCTCAGCTCTTCAAGCCGATCGAGCAGCAGCAGGCGATCGTAGGACGGTTCGTTCTTCATCGATACCTCAATCAGGCTGGAGACGATCAGGACATCACCACAACTAGGGCGAACATTGCCACGGTCAGGCCGGCATATTGCAGCGCCGCAATCAGGTTCAGGCGCTTCAGCAGGCTGGCTCGTGTCACGAGCGCATAGCCAACAAGCACGCTGCCGATCACCGCGCCAGTCCACCAGCCAGCCGGCGGCCAGTAGTACAGCGGCCAGGCCAGCTCGGCGGCAGCAACCGCGCCAATCAGTGCATACGCTTGCCGACGCAGTGGATAGGTAGGGATGCCATCGTGAATCTGGAGCAGGATCGAGGCCGACGCGATGAAGACCGCGGGGGCTGTGAAGAGCAGGCGAGCCTGATACTGCAACAGTGCTGCAATTACCACGTAAGCAACAACCACGCTCATGCCGAGATGAACAAGCAGCAGCGGGTTATCGCCGCCATCGTCGGAAGCAACGACCTCGCGAATGCTGAGTGAGGCAAACGTGCCTGACGCCGCCACCACCGCAGCCATCACGATCACCGGCGCGGTGTGATAGCGCGCAACAAGCAACGCTGCCGCGACAAGCAGCATCGACGGCAGAATCCAGGCAGTTGGCAGCGGCGGGTACGGCGTGTAGCCCACTGGCCGCCGGTCGTAGAAGCGATGCACCTGCCAGCCGAGTCCAGCTGCCGCCAGGAGCGCCAGCACGAAGAACATTCGCGCGCCGCTATCGATCAGCGGGACATCGAGAACCGATAACCGTGCGTGCCGTGCATAGAGGCCCAGGGCCAGCGCGAGAACTCCGGCCGCGACCGATAAGGCCAGGGCCGGGGGGATCGACGACAGCTGATATGGGGCAGGACGGCTACGCATCGCTGATCCCGACTGCGCTCAACGCGCGTTGGATGTCGTCCTGCCCGATCGCTCCGAGCCGCAGAATCCGGAACGGCACGACCGTTGCATCGACGACCGTCGAGGCCGGCCCGTCGCCAGAACGTCCACCATCAACGACGAACGCGACACGGTTGCCGAGCCGTTCGTGCACCTCTTCTGCCGTGCGTGCCTCAAGCCCGCCCGACCGATTCGCGCTTGTCACGGCCAGCGCCCCGCCGGCCGCCCGAATGACGGCCAGCGCCAGGGGATGATCCGGCATCCGCAGCCCGACCGTGTCGCCCCCGCGAGTCACTTCGCTCGGCACATCCGCCGTTGCCGGCACGACGATCGTCAACGCGCCCGGCCAGAATGCGTCTGCAAGCGCCCGCACGGCGGGCGAGACCTCCCGAGAAAAACGGCTCAGCTCTTCTGGCCCTGCGACGAGGATCGGAAGCGCCTTATCACCCGAGCGGCCCTTGATTGCATATATCCGTCGAAGCGCGTCGCGCCGATCCAGCGCCGCAGCAAGGCCGTAGACCGTATCGGTCGGAATTGCGATCACGCCGCCGCGCCGGAGCGCGGCGACTGCGCCATCAATTTGCGGGTCATCGTCACCTTCCCGCGTAGTCGCACCATCACCGTAAACGCCAGCCATCACCCCTCCGCCGCCACTCTGGCGTTTCTACAGTTGTGCCTTGATCTGCCGGGCCAGCTCGCGCCCGATTCCCTCAACGGCAGCGATATCATCTTCAGATGCTTCCCGGATGCGCTTGACACTGCCGAAGGCTTGGATCAGCGCCTTCTTGCGCTTCGGCCCGACTCCGCGCAAATCGTCAAGCGCCGAGCGAATGGCCGCACGCTCGCGCTTCTGACGGTGGAACGACACGGCGAATCGGTGCGCTTCGTCTCGTACGCGCTGCACAAGGTAGAGCGCCTGCGAGTCGCGATCCAGCACCACCGGCCAGGATTGTCCGGGCAGGAACAGCTCTTCGTTCTCCTTCGCCAGGCCAACGATCTGGGTGCTGAAACCGACTTCCTCGAGCGCTTCGATCGCTGCGTTGAGCTGCCCCTTGCCGCCATCAATGATGACCAGGTCGGGCTGGCGAGCCCACGATTCGGTGTCCGGCTCGGTCGCCAGGCGCCGGAAGCGCCGTCCAACGACCTCCTTCATCGCGGCAAAGTCGTTCTGGCCGTCGACGCTCTTGATCGAGAAGCGACGATAGTCGCTCTTCTTCGGCTTGCCATCCTCGAAGACGACCATCGAAGCGACCATGTTCGTACCCTGCAGCGTTGAGATGTCGAAACATTCAATCCGCCGCGGCAGCCCAGAGAGCTCCAGCGAATCGGCCAGCTCGGTCAGCGCTGCTGTCATGCGCTGCTCGTCATTCAGCCAGCGCAGCCGCGTCTGCTCGAAGTTCTCGGCGGCGCTCTTGGCGACCATCTCGACCAGGCGTCGCTTCTCGCCGCGTTGGGGGACAACCAGCCTGACACGCGCACCGCGTTTCTCAGCCAGCCAGCCGCGCAGAATCTCGTCGTCTCCCGGCAAATGCTCAACGATAAGCTCGGCCGGCACGACGGCAGCATCCGAATAGAACTGCGAGATGAAGCTTGCGATGATCTCCGCAGGAAGGTCATCGATGCGAGCGCCGGACATGACGAAATGCTCAGACCCCAGGATCTTGCCGTTGCGGATCATCGCGACCTGTACAACTGCATCACCGCCGGGGGATTGGTAGACCGCGATAACGTCGGCGTCGTCGCCCTTGCTGGAGACGATTTTCTGGCGCTCCAGGACGTGCTCAATTGCCGAGATCTCGTCACGCAGCTTTGCGGCGCGCTCAAAGTCCAGATCTCCGGCCGCGCGCTCCATGCGCGCGCGCATCTCCGGCAGCAGGTCTTCGCCGCGTCCCTGCAGAAACAACGCCGCGCCTTCAATGGCTGCCGCATATTCCTCCGGCGACGCCGCGCCGATACATGGGCCGAGACAGCGCCCCATGTGAAAGTACAGGCACGGTCGCGATGCATCGCCGGTGATGGTGATGTCACAGGGTCGATACGGGAACAGGCGATTGAGCAGATCCAGCGTCCGGTGGACTGACCCGGCCGACGTGTATGGTCCGAAATAGCGGCCGCCGTCCTGGACGATCCGACGCGTCGAGATCACGCGCGGCCATTCCTCGTTCGTGATCTTGATGTACGGGTAGGTCTTGTTGTCCTTGAGGCGGACGTTGTAGCGCGGCTGATAGCGCTTGATCAGCTCGTTTTCGAGAATCAGCGCTTCGCTGGCGGTGTCTGTCCGGATGACATCGAAGTCGACGATGTGGCTGACCAGCTCGCGGGTCTTCGGATCCGGGTGGCGACTCTCCTGAAAATAGGAGCGCACACGCGAGCGGAGCGACGCAGCCTTACCGACGTAGATGACGTCCCCGGCGGCGTTCTTCATCAGGTACACCCCCGGGTCAGTTGACAGGGCGGACAGGCGGTCGGCAAAGCGCGTACTCATGCCTGAATTGTACCCTCGCGGCCAAATCGCAACGCCCGCCAGCCTTGACCGCCAGTCAGCGTCCGGGCATACTGTACGTACACCTCGATCCGGAGGTGGTCTCGGCGTTGTATCGCGTCGGATACACTTATGTGTTCGAGATTGCCACGGATCGTGAGAGAAGGCCGAACCGACATGCAGAGCCGCGAAATACGACAGAAATTCGTTGAGTTCTTTGCCGAGCACGGGCACCTCTACGTGCCCTCGTCATCGCTCATCCCACACAACGACCCAACCGTCCTGCTGACGACAGCCGGCATGCAGCAGATGACGCCCTATTTCCTCGGCATCGAGCAGCCGCCGGCCATCCGCATGACCTCGATCCAGAAGTGCTTCCGGACGGTCGATATCGACGAGGTCGGCGACGAGAGTCACAGCACATTCTTCGAGATGCTCGGCAATTTCTCGGTCGGTGATTACTTCAAGCGCGAAGCAATCCGCTTCGCCTGGGATCTGCTGACGAACGTCTACGGCATCGCGCCTGAGCGACTGCGCGTCACCATCCGCCCCGATGACGACGAGGCACGCCAACTCTGGCAGGAAGTCGTCAATCTGCCACTCGATCGCATTCACGAAGATCCTTCGAACACCTGGGGACCGGTCGGCGAAACCGGGCCATGCGGGCCGGACAGCGAGATATACGCCGACCGCGGAGCGCAATACGGCTGCGGCGAGCCAGATTGCGGCCCGAACTGCCCGCGCTGCGACCGCTGGATGGAGCTCTGGAACCTCGTCTTCATGGAGCAGTTCAAGGAGCCGGACGGTTCGCTCCGTGAACTCGAGCGTAAGAACATCGATACCGGCATGGGCCTGGAGCGCATCACGCTCATCCTGCAGGATGCGCCGACGATGTACGAAACCGACCTCCATCGCCCGATGATTGAGCGCGCAGCCGCAATCGCCGGCGTCACGTATGGCGCGGACGAGCGGATCGATCGATCGCTGCGTGTTATCAGCGACCACGTTCGCGGCGCAACCTTCCTCATCATGGATGGCGTCCTGCCCGGCAACGAAGGACGCGGCTACGTCCTGCGGCGCATCCTGCGCCGCGCAGTGCGCCACGGGCACACGGCCGGTATCGAGCGGCCATTCCTCGTTGACATCGTGGATGCCGTCATTGAGAAGTACCGTGAGTTCTATCCGGACATGGTCTCCCGCGCCGGTACGATTCGACGCGTCGTAGCGAACGAGGAACAGTCATTCTCCCGCACGCTGGCGAACGGCATGGCGCGCTTCGGTGACGTCGTCGAGCAAGTGCGCGCGGGTGGGGGCACGACGATCTCCGGCGAAGACGCCTTCCGCCTCTACGACACGTACGGATTCCCGATCGAGCTGACGGCAGAGCTTGCCGCTGATGCAGGTGTCGGGCTGGATAACGAAGGCTTCCGCGCCGCGCTGGAGGAATCGCGCGCGCGCAGCCGCCAGCATCTGGCGACATTTGCGGATTCAGCGCGCGACCGCAGCCAGCTATACGCCGCTGCCCGTGTTGCTGCCGTCGACTTCCTCGGCTACGAAGTGACCAGCGCCACTGGCATTGTTGCCGACATCTTTGGCAACGATTCCGCAGTTGAGCAGCTGGACGCCGGGCAGGCTGGAGAGATCGTGCTGGATCGCACGCCGTTCTATGGCGAATCCGGCGGTCAGGTCGGCGACACGGGTGTCATCACGACCGAGACGGGCGTCTTCCAGGTCCACGACACGCAGCGCCCATCACCGACGCTTGTCGTCCACATCGGTGAAGTGAGCGAAGGATTCATCCAGCGCGGCCAGACTGCGCAGGCACAGGTGGATGCGACGCGACGCGACGCGATTCGGCGCAACCACACCGCGACGCACGTCCTGCATCGCGCCTTGCGCATGATCCTCGGCGAAGACACGCACCAGGCCGGTTCGCTCGTCGCGCCGGATCGCCTGCGCTTCGACTTCACCAGCACGACGCCGCTGGGTCCGGAGGGTATCCAGCGCGTGACCCAGATCGCCAACGACATCCTGCTCAGCAACCAGGCTGTGACGACGGAAGTCGTTCCGTACGACGAAGCGGTGGCGAAAGGCGCGATGGCGCTCTTCGGCGAGAAGTATGGCGACGTCGTCCGAATGGTCTCCATTGGCGAATTCTCACGCGAGCTCTGCGGCGGCACGCATGTGCGCCAGGCCTCGGAGATCGGGCCGATCGTCATCCTGAGCGAAGCGTCGATTGGCTCGGGCATCCGCCGAATCGAGGCGCTCACCGGACGCGCCGCACTCGAGCATCTGCAGCAGCTCCAGCAGGTTGCGAACGACGCTGCCCGCCTGCTACATGTGCCTGCGGAATCGCTTGCCAACGAGCTGCGCAACTTGCAGGCCGAATTGCGTGAGCGCGAACGCACGATCGACGAGCTGCGCGTGGCGACGGCGACCTCCAATATCGACGACATGCTGAGCAGCGTTGCCGACGCGAACGGCGTTGCGGTGCTGGCAACTCGGGTGTCGGCCGACGACCGCGACACGATGCTCCAGATCGGCGATCGCCTGCGCGATCGCCTCGGATCGGGCGTGATCGTGCTCGGCAGCGTGATTGACGCCAAGCCTGTGCTCGTCGCGATGGTCACGAAGGATCTCACCGGCAAAGGCATCAGCGCCGGAAAGATCATCCAGGAGATTGCACCCGTCGTCGGCGGTCGGGGTGGCGGACGCCCCGAGATCGCCAACGGCGGAGGAACTGACGCGAGCCGACTTGACGAGGCACTGAATGCCGTTGTGGCAGCGGTGAGCCGTCAGGTCAACGCATAGGAACCACTGCACCAGACGCAGACGGTTTGGCCGTGTGCACGGGCAGCGGTTCCCTGACAGGGGAGAATTATGGCTGCCCGGCACACGGACTATGTCACCGTATCCCGGACCGACGACCTCATCGAGGTCGAGCGGCTGATCGAGTCTGCGGAGCTGCATGAGCTGACGATCGCCGTCCCCGAACACGCGACGACGCTGTTCACTGCCCGCGAGTTCCGTCGCCTGGCCGTCCGGGCGCGTCAGTACGACATACAGGTAAGCATCACGACCGACGACCCGCTGCGACGCGAGCTCGCGCGGCTTGTCGGCTTGCCGGTCGTCGAGTCGCAGGCCGAAGCGTTCGAGCAGGCGGAGACGGCGCTAAACCCTGATCGCGCCGACGCCTACACGCGCCGTATCGACGCTCCACAGGAGAGCGCGTCAGATACTCCGCCAGATATCGTCCAGACGGCGTGGCGCGCGCAGGACACATCGGTCGCGTTCGATGGTGACGAGGTGGATGACGGGTCGTACTCGTTCGTCATCACGCCGCCGATCCAGCCTGTGCCTGAGCGCACGAGGGACCTCGACGCATCCTGGGCGGCGTGGTCATCGCGCACCTTCGACATCCCGGCCAACGCCGCGACGCACAAGCGCGCGAAGCCACGCGCCGCGGTGATCGTCGCCGCCGTTCTCATCGCCGCGATTCTGCTGGCCGGCATTCTCATCGTCGTCGCACCGTCGGCAACGATCGCCGTGTCTCCCGTCGTCGAGCCAGTTGAGGTTCGCCTGACTTACGGACTCGCCTCCGCCGGTCAGCCGTTTGACGTACAGTTCACGCCGCAACCCATCTCAGCCACCGTGAGCGCGAGCGCCAGCATCCCAACCACCGGCGAGCGCTTTGTACCGGATGGCACGGCCAGCGGCACACTGCTGCTCACAAACCCCAGCCTCGTTGCAGTGACCATCCCGGCCGGCACGATCGCCTACGCCGCGGATGGTTTTGAATACGCTACGACGGCCGATGTCGATGTTCCCGCTGCAGACCCTTATGGCTCGCAGACCTTTGGCAGTGCGTCGATTGGGGTTCAGGCGACCGCTCCGGGCGCAGACGGTAATGCTGAGGCAGAGACGATCTACGGTCAGTGGGATAGCGGCGTGTTCTACACGAACCGCGAGCCGATTGCCGGCGGAACAATGAAGCGCATCGCGACCGTCAGCGACGCAGACCGTTCTGCCTTGCAAGAGACGGTGACAAGCGACTTGACCGCCCGCGCGCCACAGGCGCTAGCCGCGCAAGTCACCAGCGGGGCGACACTCGCGCCGGATAGCGAGCAGCGCAGCAACCCGACCTTCCAGTTCGACCATGCAGTTGGTGACGATGCATCGACCCTGCAGGTGACCGCAACAATGACCATTTCGGCACAGGTCTATGATCCGGCTTCCATGCGGCAGCAGGCCGAAACGGAGCTGAACCTCCGCCTGCAAGCCGCCGCCGGTGACGGCCAGATCATCGCGAGCTCGGTGAACGTTTCCCAGCCGCAGCCTCTCGGTGACAGCGATGCCAGCGGCTATGCGATCGTCGCGCAGGCAAGCGCCCAGCGTGTCGTTGACCAAGCCGCGCTGGATGCACTCAGCAGTGACTCCAGCGGCGCAAGCGTCGATAGCACCGCCGCCAAAGCGCGTGCGATTACGGGTGTCGCTGATGTAGAGATCGAGCGCAACAACGGCTGGCTGTGGTCCAGCATGCCGCTCCTGTCATCACGTATTGCGATTGAGGTAGAGCATGCCCCGACGTCCACGCAGGTCCAGGCCGCCCCGACCGGGCCGTAAGCTCGTCGGCCTGGACCTCGGCGAGCGCCGCATCGGCATCGCCATATCGGACGACACCGGTATCATCGCCAGCCCGGATCGCATCGTCGATCTGCAGCGTGGCGGGCTGGCCGACATCGTAGCGCGAGTCCGCGAGGTCGCCGCAGACGGCGTTGTCGTCGGCCTGCCGGTCAGCCTCAGCGGCGACGAGGGCTTTCAGGCGCGCGCCACCCGCGCACAGGCCGCCGAGCTCGAAACGCTGCTGGATGTTCCGGTCGTATTCTGGGATGAGACGCTCACGAGTGCCATAGCCGACCGCGCCCTGGAACAGGCCGGCAAGCGGGCGCGAGATCGGCGCATCCAGCGCGACGCAATTGCAGCCGCGATCATGCTGCAGAGCTATCTCGACGAGCATCCGCTGCGTACGGATTCGCCGGCAGATGAGTGGTAAATCTCACCCACGTTGACCGCGAAAATCGCGGGCACCTATAATAGTGGCTCAGGCATATTGAACCGGCTGACGGTGAAACGAGGCGGACGGGTTATGAAGCTGATCATCGCGGTTGTCCAGAACGAGGATGCCGACGCAGTCGTCGACGCGCTCCTCGAAAACGACTTTCGCGCGACCCGCCTGGCTTCGACCGGCGGATTTCTCCGACGAGGCAACACGACGATCATGATCGGTGTCCAGGACGAGCAGGTCGATCACGTGCTCGACCTCATTCGCCAGGAAGCGCGCAGCCGCTCTCAGGCGCAGGATTCCGGCGAGGTCCAGACTGCGGCAGCAACTGTGTTCGTTCTCGATCTTGAGGAATACCAGCGACTCTAGCCCGATCGCATCCGATCGCATTTCCCCTCAGCGCCGGGCGATGCCGGCGCCATCGGGGGAGCGTACATGACCGCCAACCCGCGAAAAGGTCGACAGACCAGGCACACGGGCCGCTTGACGGTACGCGGCGTGCCTGTGCGCGTCCCACGCACCTGGTTGAGTATCGCGGCGGTCTTGGCCGGTATCTCCATCAACCTCACCACACCAGACGGCACAAGGTCCGAGCTCATCGGCTGGTATTCGGCGGCGGCCCTCGTCGTGATTGGGTCGATCGCGTCGCTGCTCGGCCACGAGATCGCCCACGACATCGTCGCCAGGCGGCGCGGCACACGCCTGCATCGCTTCGAGATGTCTGCAATGGGCGCGCTGACCGACGAGGCGTTTCCGCCGGAAAATCCAGCCGACGATGCGATCGTGGCCGCGATCGGCCCTACAGTCAGCCTGGGGATCGGTGCGCTGCTCGGATTCGGGTGGTGGCTGCTGCTGGGAGACAGCCTTGTCGCAACAGCGCTCGGCGCGCTCTCCGTCGTCAACCTCGCGCTGGGTGTCATCACGATCCTGCCGGGCTACCCCACCGATGGTGGCCGAATCCTGCGTGCCTTCCTCTGGTATCTGTCCGACGATCTCATCAGCGCAACGCAAATCGTCAGTATCTATGGCCAGATCATCGGGTTCGGCATTGTCCTTTCCGGCCTGCTCCTGCTGGCCTTGGGCGATACCTGGTCGGTCGTCGCCGCCTGGCTCCTGTTTGCCTATTGGTCGATCAGCCAGTCTGCCCGCCAGAGCCTTGCGCTTACGCTTCTCCGTGAGGGGGGCCGCCGAGTCACGGTTGATGAAGCCGGGCTTGGGTTCAGTCGCCGCATTGCCGGCGAACGGACGATCGACGCCGCGCTCGATGAGATCCTGCAGTCAGTAGAGAGTGGCCCACTCCTCGTCCAGCAGGACGGTGCGATCGTGGGACTCGTCAGCCTGGAGAACATCCGCCGCGTCCCGCGCATTTCATGGGACACGGTGACCGTCGGTCAAATCGCATCGCCGCTTGACGATATCCCGCGAGCCGGTGGCGAGTGGACGCTGATCGACATCCTCGACCTCGTCGACGACTCGGCGACCAATGTCGCGCTGATTGTCGCTGGCGAGCACATCGTCGGCGCAGTCGATCGCAACCTCATTCATGCGCGCATTCGCGCGCAATTGCGGCGTCCGCGGATGGAGCTCCCCCGGCGCGGAGCGCGCTAATCCGACCTCCACAATCTCGCACAGGCACCCTTGTGTACGTACAGGGGGGCTGGTAGACTCTGACTCATTGGCACGAACGTCCCATAACTGACCTGCGGAACGTGAAATGTCGGCGAACCACCTCGGCTTGCCGCGAGCGATCACTGTGCGTTTTCTCAGGGTTCTGGTGGAGGTTTCTGATGTCCCGGCTCGCACTGATGATGGTCGCAGCGATCGCAGGAATGATGCTCGCCATCGTGGCCCAGCCGGCCACGGCGAACACGACCCTCGTCGCACGAAACGCCATCGTCATCGACGCCGAGACCGGCGCTGTCCTCTATCAGCACGATGCCGACACACAGGTACCGCCGGCCAGCCTGACCAAGATCTTCACTGCCATCGCTGCAATCGAAATCACCCCGCTTGACCGCCAGATGACCGCTACCAGCGGCGACCTCGTCGGTGAGGCGAGCATGGGCCTCGTCGCCGGCGAATCCGATTCGTTCCAGACACTCCTGTCCGGCATGCTGTTGTCGAGTGGCAACGATGCGGCCATGACCATTGCGCGTAACCTGGCGGCGACAGACGGGCAGGTCGACTCGGCATCAGTCTCGCCGTTCGTCGACTACACCAACGCGCGCATCGCCGAACTCGGCGCAACCAGCACGCATCTCGTGAACCCGCACGGGCTCGACGCCGACGGGCACGTTACAACTGCCCGCGATCTGGCGACGATCACGCGCTACGGGCTCCTGTCGCTGCCGGCGTTCGGTCAGGCACTTAATCAGACGACCTACACCGGCGACGGCCACACGTTGTTCACCACCAATCCGCTCTCTGGCACCTACCCGGGACTGATCGGCGGCAAGACCGGTATCACCGACAATGCCGGTTACTGCCTGGTGGAGATCGCGCAGCGCAGCGGCAAGACGATCATCGCTGTCCTGCTCGGCAGTACGGCCGGCGGATGGGCCGCGGACGCATCAATGCTGCTCGATTATGGCTTCACCGCACTTGCAACGCCTGCGCAGGCGGCCCCACCACCATCGAATGCCGCAGCATCTGGTGCCGAGCTGACTGTTGTCGGCAACGGCTTCGATCAGGTCGTTTCGTCGGCGACTGTCGAGCGCCAGAAGTCGCGCACGCCCGGCGCCTGGGCAGCGATGGCACTTGCCGCAGTGCCCTGCCTGCTTCTGATCGGGTTCATCGTCAATCGCGCCAGCGATCCGCAGCCGACAGCACGTCGCCGCAAGCGATCCAAGCCGGCTGCGATCCGCCAGCCTCAATCAGTGCCAGCGCCAGCGCCGTATGGCATGACTGCGCCGTTTGCCACATTCGAAGCTCCGCCCCCACCCGCACGCCAACGACGCCACGTCCCGGAGCCATCTGCCGTCCCGTCGTTCGGCGACTGACTCAATTCAACAGGACACCGATTCCTCTGCCCGCCTGCGTGATACAGGCGGGCTTTCGCGTATGTTTGCGCCCGCGAACCGGCGCGTCTGTTGCGAGTGAGATAGTTACATGATATAGTTCGTATCAACATTGTTGCGACTGAAGACCGCGTGAACCTTGTGAGATTGGTGGAGATTGCATGCGAGAGAGCGAGCCGCTCTACGTCATTAGCGTCGCGTCAAGGCTCTTACGACTACATCCGCAGACGCTCCGAAAGTACGAGCGGGAGGGCTTCGTTGCCCCGTCGCGCACGACTGGCAACCTGCGCCTGTATTCCACCGAGGACATCGAGCGGCTGCGCCAGGTGAAGCACCTTGTCGAAGAGCAGGGCATCAACCTCGCTGGCGTTCAGCTAGCGCTCGGTCTCACGGAGCAGATTCGGGACCTTCAGGAGCGGCTACGTAACCATCGACGTGAAGACTACGATGAAATCTCAACCGAACTCGATGGACTCCTCGACATGATGGGCGCGTCGACAGTCTCCGACGAAGCCCAACGAGGCCGAGTTGCCATAGAGGTTCGCATGAACAGGAAGTCGAGGTAATCAAATGAATCCGCAACGACTTACTGAGAAGGCGCAGGAGGCGATCCTCCGTGCGCAGCAGGAGACTGAGCGTCGGCAGCATGCCACGCTCGATGTGGATCAGCTTCTCTACGCGCTCGTTACCCAGGAGGGTGGCGTCGTGCCGCGCGTCATCGAGCGCGCTGGTGGCTCACCCACCGAAATCGCCGAGCAGCTCAATGCCGTGCTTGAACGCGCGCCGAAGTTGCAGTACTCCGCCCAGCCAACCCTCAGCGGGACGCTGCGCAACGTTCTGCAGAAGGCCGAGGACGAAGCGCGTAGCTTTGGTGACGAGTACGTCAGCACAGAGCATCTGCTTCTGGCCACGCTCGACGCAGGCTCGCGCGCAGAAGGCACCCGCATCCTGACTCAGAGCGGTCTCAATCGCGAAGCCGTCATGGCAGCGCTCACGCAGATACGCGGCTCACAGCGTGTCACCGACCAGAATCCCGAAAACCAGTATGAAGCGCTTGAAAAGTACGCGCGTGATCTGACCGAAGCTGCCCGCGCCGGAAAGCTCGACCCGGTCATCGGGCGCGACGAGGAGATTCGGCGCGTCATCCAGGTTCTGAGCCGCCGCACCAAGAACAATCCGGTGCTGATCGGCGAGCCGGGCGTCGGCAAGACCGCCATTGTCGAAGGTCTGGCGCAGCGCATCGTCCGCGGCGACGTGCCGGAAGGCCTGCGCGACAAGCGCCTGATGGCACTCGACATGGGCAGCATGATCGCCGGGGCGAAGTTCCGCGGTGAGTTCGAAGAACGCCTGAAGGCCGTCCTGAAGGAGATCGCCGATTCCGAAGGCGAGATCATTGTCTTCATCGACGAGCTGCACACGGTTGTCGGCGCTGGCGCTGCCGAGGGTGCGATGGACGCCAGCAACATGCTCAAGCCGATGCTGGCGCGTGGTGAGCTCCACGCTATCGGCGCGACGACGCTCGATGAATACCGCAAGTACATTGAGAAGGACGCCGCACTGGAGCGACGCTTCCAGCCGGTCTATGTCGGCGAGCCGTCGGTCGAGGACACGATCAGCATTCTGCGTGGCCTGCGCGATCGCTACGAAGTGCACCACAACGTGCGCATCACCGATGGCGCGCTCGTGTCGGCTGCGGTTCTCGCCGATCGCTACATCACAGGTCGGTTCATGCCCGACAAGGCCATCGATCTGGTTGATGAGGCAGCGTCACGGCTGCGCATGGAAATCACCAGCATGCCGGTCGAGATCGACGAGATCAATCGCCGCGTCATGCAGCTGGAGATCGAGCGCGAAGCACTCCGCAAGGAGAAGGACGACGCCTCCCGTAAGCGTCTGACCGAGCTCGAATCTGAGCTGGCCAACCTCAAGGAGAAGCGCGATGCGCTGATGGCCCAGTGGGATCGCGAGCGCGAGGGCATCCAGCAGCTGGCGGCGCTGAAGTCGGAGATCGAGCAGACTCGCCAGGAGATCGAGCGCGCGCAACGCCAGGCTGATTACGGCCGAGCCTCCGAGCTGCAGTACGGCCGGCTTACCGAGCTGGAGCAGGAGCTCGCGGCCGCCGAGAGAGCCGTCTCTGAGCAGGATGGCGCGCAGCGCCTCGTTAAGGAAGAAGTGACGGCCGACGACATCGCAGAGGTTGTCGCTCGCTGGACCGGCATTCCGGTCAGCCGCCTGGTTGAGGGCGAGATCGAGAAGCTCGTTCACATGGAGCAGCGCCTGCACCACCGCGTTGTCGGTCAGGACGAGGCGATCAACGTTGTCTCCAACGCGATCCGCCGCGCCCGAGCCGGTCTATCCGATCCGAACCGGCCGCTCGGCTCGTTCATCTTCCTCGGCCCGACCGGCGTTGGTAAGACAGAGCTGGCACGCGCGCTGGCTGAGTTCCTGTTCGATGACGATCAGGCCATCGTGCGGATTGACATGTCGGAGTACATGGAGCGCCACGCAGTATCGCGTCTCATCGGCGCGCCTCCGGGTTACGTCGGCTACGAAGAAGGCGGCCAGCTCTCGGAAGCAGTGCGACGGCGACCGTACTCGGTGGTCCTGTTCGATGAGATCGAGAAGGCACATCCGGAGGTCTTCAACATCCTCCTGCAGGTGCTGGACGATGGACGCCTCACCGATGGCCAGGGACGCACGGTCGACTTCCGCAACACCGTCATCATCATGACGAGCAACCTCGGTTCGACCTACATCCTGTCGTCGAGCGAGGACGAGGCGCGCGAACGGGTCATGGAAGCGCTGCACGCGAACTTCCGACCGGAGTTCCTGAACCGTATCGACGAGATCGTGATCTTCAAGCCGCTGACGCGCGAGCAGATTCAGGAGATCGTCGACATCCAGCTGGAGCAGGTGCGACGACGTTTGAAGGATCGCGGCATCGACCTGCAGATGACGGCCGAGGCGCGCGAGCTGATCGCCAACCGTGGCTACGACCCGACGTTCGGCGCTCGACCGCTGAAGCGCGTCATCCAGAAGGAGATTCTGGACCCGCTGGCGATGAAGCTGCTGGCCGGCGAGATCCACGACGGCGAGACTGTCACAGTCACGCGCGGCGCGGGCGGGCTGGAAATCAGCAGCGCGCTTGGTAACGCGGCAATCGTCGCCTGACCGAACGCGAGAATCGGTATACTTGCGGCGGCCGGCCAATGAGCCGACCGCCGCAACGCCACGCAAGATCAGGAGTGTGGATCACCGATGGATACGATCCTGGAGTTCATCAAGGCAGCCGTGACGTTCGGTGGGCTCATCGCGCTGTTGCTCCTCTTTCCGATCTTCTTCATCATCGTCTTCGGGTTCGCGACCAGCCTCGATCGCTCGCTTGAGCGCGGCGACGACTAGCTAACCGCTCCATTCCTCTCCGCCCCGTAAGCCGTACACAAGCAGCGGCACTGGCGACAGCATCAACGCCAACATTTCCCACGGCGCTGAATCGAACGCATCCCACGCTTCTGGATTGCTCAGGCTGTCCGTCGAAAACGCGCTGTACGCGATCAGAGGCAGCGGACCCAGCGCAACTACGACTGCGAGCCATATCCATTGATGCCTTCGTAGCGCAGCAATGACCGCAATGGCCCACATCGCGACGACCGCGACAATGCCAATTGCCCTGGGCAGACCGTTGAAGTCGGTACCGCCAGCGAGTGGGACAGCGATTCCCAGTCCCAGAAGTACCAGCGCGCAAAGCGCTCCGACGAAAATGCAGCCACCGACACTCCCCGACTCACCATCAATCATTCGCCACCATCCATGACATTCCAGTCTCGCGCGGCGCAATGCGGCGCACGATGGGAACCTTTTTCACCCTGCCGCCGTCTACCTTCACAAGCACCTCGAATCATTCGTGCGTGATAGATGGAGGCAACCATGGCTTCGGTCGTACGTCGTCCTGCGCGTTTTCTCAGCGTGGTTCTGTTCGTCGTCCTGTGCGCGTCCATCCTCGTCGCGTGCGGCGGACTAGCCGATGACGACAGTGGCCGCGCTGCGCAAGCTACCAGCGCGGGCGCGCAACGCGCTGATCTTGCCGGTGGCAGTGAAGAATCGGCCGTCGCTGATGCCGAGAACGCCAACTCCAGCCAACCGCTGGCAGTGCAATCCGATCAGCACGTCATTCGTAACGCTGACATCCGGCTCAGGGTAAACGATGTCGGCGCATCGCTCGTCGCCGTCCGCGAGATTGCGTCCTCAATGGGCGGATTCGTCTTCTCATCCAGCAGCTACAACGATGGCTCCAGCATGCAGGCAGACATCACCATCCGGGTGCCATCAGACCGCTTCGAAGACACGCTGAATCAGCTCCGCAGCGCGTCGTGGGTCACCCGCGTCGATAGCGAGCAGTCTTCGTCGCAAGACGTCAGCGGAGAGTACATCGACAACGAGAGCCAGCTGCGTACGCTGCGCGAAACACAGACCCGCATGCTGGAGCTACTCAGTCGTGCTGAGTCAATCGACGACATTCTCCGGCTGGAGCTGGAACTTCAGGACATCCGGGGCCAGATCGAGCGCATTCAGGGCCGACAGAGCTATCTGGACAACGCCACTGCGCTGTCAACAATAACTCTTGCGCTGCGGCCAGCAACGGGGATCGCGTCGCTTAGCGGCGATAGCTTCAGCGTCGCGAACCTGCTTGAGCGCGCGTGGAACCACGCTCGCGGCGCGGTCGAGGCGATCGTTATCGCCAGCGTGACGACGCTGATTGTGGCGGCGTTCGTCGCGCCATTCGCCGGAATCGCGTTCGCGGTCGTGCGCCGTGTCCGCCGACCGCGCGAGACGCAGGCAGCCTAGCCCGCGTCTCGCGCGGCGCAGTACAGCGCGCCTAGCTTCCCGAGAGGACACCAAGCGCGGTCAACGCGTAAGCGCGTGCGGCTTGCATCACTTCGTCCACGCCAACCCATTCGTCAGGGATGTGTGCCAGCTTCGGATCGCCAGGCCCATAGATGATCGTCGGGATACCGATGGCGGCGAAATGCCGACCATCGGTACCCATCGAGAAGCCGGTCAGTTCCGTGGATAGGCCCAGCCGCTCGTTCGCGGCGAGCATTGCCCGGACAGCCGGAGATTCCGGATCGCTCATCGTCGCGGCAGTCAGGCCGAGTCCAACGACCTCGACCGTTACTCCGGGAAAGTCGCCAACTGCCCGTTCGGCAACCTCGCGAATCTCCTGCACGACCTCCTCGGGCACCTCGCCCGGCAGAATGCGGCGGTCGATGTAGATTGTGCATTCGTCAGGGACGACGTTTTGCTTGATGCCACCGGAGATCATGTTGATTGATGCCGACGAGTGGTGGAAGTATGGACTCACCCGCTCCTCGAGGGCCGGCCACATCTCACGACGGAGTGCGACGATGACCTCCGCCATGCCCTCGATCGCGTTCGCGCCTTCCCACGGCAGCGCGCCGTGCGCCGCTCGTCCGCGTGTCGTCACCTGTGTGCTGGCAAAGCCGCGTTCGCCAATCGCCACCTTGCTCAACGTCTGCTCGCCAACGATCACGAAGTCGGGCCGATTTGCCATATTGTGGGCCACGTAGTGCGCGCCATGCCGGCCGCCAGTCTCTTCATCGGCCACGACATTGACGATGAGCGTGCCGCTGAAATCGACGCCCGAGCGAGCGAGCGCGATTGCGCCGATCACCTGCGCAGTGACGCTCGCCTTGTCGTCCCCAGCGCCACGGCCATAGACGCGGCCATCGACCACCTCCGCGCCGAACGGCGGGTGCGACCAGGCGCTCTCGTCGCCGGTCGGCACGACATCGACGTGGGCGTTGAGCAGAAGCGTCGGTCCATTTCCGCGTCGTAAGGTAGCCAGAAGGTTGGGCATGTGCTCCAGGTCACCGATGATCTCGGTCTCGAACCCTTCCGCCGCCAGCTTCTCGGTGCAGATGCGGATCGACTCGCGCACATCGCCGGGAGGATTCACCGATGCTTCGTCCCGCACGAGCGCCTGCAGCAGCTCAATCGCCTCAGTCTCATGTATTTCGTCCAGAATTCGCTGGACCTGCCCGTCGTCCATCATCCCCTCCTCGCATGACTATGTCGCGGCTTTTTCAAGTGAATGTCCCCGCTGCGCATAATACATGCGAGACAGGCAAGGGCGTACAGAGTTGTCGTGCTGCGCTGGCGCGGCTATCGTTGCCCCAGCAGATCTTTATTCGGAGACGCTTCAGGGTAGCTGTGGGGGTCGTTGGTTGGAGAGCAAGCAGTCAGGCCGAATCACATCGACACAATCACCGGACTGGGCAGAATCTATTACCGGCTGCATTTTCGACATGGACGGCGTCATTTATCGTGGCGACACGCTCATTCCGGAGGTACCCGCATTTCTGTCTGCGCTGGAGGATGCCGGCGTCGTCTGGTCGATGGCCACCAACAACGCGACGAAGACGCAGCGCGACTACGTCGAAAAGCTCGCCAGGATGGGTATCGACGCGCCTGAGTCGCGCATCGTTACGTCTGCAATCGCGACCGCGGACTACCTGCGCCATACCTACCCGGCCGGGACAACCGTCTACGTTGTGGGAATGGACGCGCTACAGCAGGCGGTATTTGCCGATGGCTATTTTCAGCCCGCAGAGAGAGACGCGCAAGTGGTCGTGTCGGGGGCTGACTTCGACCTGCGCTACGAGCAATTGAAGATCGCCTGTCTCGCGATTCGCGGCGGTGCGGACTATGTCGCAACAAACGGGGACCGCACCTTCCCGACCGAAGATGGACTGATTCCCGGCTCCGGCGCTGTCGTCGCCGCGCTGGTCGCTGCGACCGATGTCCAGCCGGTCGTCATCGGCAAGCCGAGCCCGGTCATGATCGAGTCCTGCCTGCACATTATGGGCACGACTGCTGAATCGACTCTCATGATCGGAGATCGGCTCGATACCGATATTCAGGCCGGTAACAACGCAGGCACACCGACGATGCTTGTGCTCACTGGCGTATCGACTGAGGCCGATATCGCGACATTCGGCATTCAGCCGACGATGATCGTGCCGACGCTCGACATCGCGGCCGCCGCGTTTCGCGCCAGAACGACGAAGGCACCGACTCGATGAGCGAGGCCGACGAGACGCACTACGACGTTGACAACCCAGCAACGATCCAGGGCCGTGACGATCTGCGGCCGGGCGACCACTCCCTCGCCGAGCTGCGCCTCGACCGCGCGCTCGAAGCATTAGGGGATCGCGCGGGCCGTCTGCTCCTGCTTGGCGCGGGGGCGGGCCGCTACGCACGTGCATTGGCCAACGCGCGGCCCGATCTGGATGTCGTCGCCGGCGACCTCAGCCACGTCGCCATCTCGGAAGCTGTCCAGGTCGGCGGTCCGCCAATCTATCTGATCTTCGATGCCCAGCAGCTGCCGTTCAACGACGCCAGCTTCAGCGCGGTCATCTTCTTTGATCTGCTCGAGCACGTTCCCGATCCGGCCCAGATGATCCACGAATGCCACCGGGTTCTCGAGCATGGTGGCGTGCTGCACTTCTTCGTCCCGCTGGAGGATCAGCCCGGCACGCTCTATCGGGCGTTCCGCAAGGGTCGCCGCATTCCCATCCACCACTGGAAGGAACGCCACGTTGGCCACATTCAGCGCTTTCAGCAGAGTGACGTGTTACAGCTCGTCTGGGGTGCTGGCCTCACAGTCACGAACGTTCAGCATTCATTTCATCTCGTTGGCCAGGTTCACGACATCGTTGACTACTGGCAGCGCGAGCGCGCGTCCGGTGGATCAGGAAAGCTGCCTCTGCCCCTCGTCAAGCTGGCAACGCGCGGCGTGTTCCTCGTCACCTGGCGGCTCGCCTATCTCGAAGATCGGCTCTATGACGGCGGCAAGCTCGCCTCCGGCCTGCACGTTACCGCCGAGCGCATTCGCGACGACTGAGTATCGGACAGCAGCGCGATGACAGTGCGAGCGGTAGTCGTTGGCTCACTGGTAATGGACCTCAGCTTCGCAGTCCCAAGACGCCCTGAAGCGGGGGATGTCGTTGTCGCGACCAGGTTCGGGCAGTATCGCGGTGGCAAGGGCTACGACCAGGCCGTCGCACTGGCACGCCTCGGGGTAGATGTGACCTTCATCGGCGCTATTGGCCAGGATGACTTCGGTCGCCAGTTTCTCGCGGCCCTCGACGCCGAAGGTGTCGACGCAACTCGCATGGTCGTCACGCGCGATGCTCCGACCTCGGTCGCTGTTCCAATGGTCACACCCGACGGCGACGTTGCATTTGTCCACTCGCCCGGCGCGAACCATCATCTGCTGCCCGACGCTGTCGAACATCTCCCGGCCTGTGATGTCCTGCTGCTGCAGGGCGAGGTGCCGATCGCGACGTCAATCGCAGCCGCCCGACAGGCACGTAGCGCCGACGCAACGGTGATGCTCAATCCCGCACCAGTCCACGCGATCACGCCTGAGCTTTTGTCGGTTGCCGACTTCCTTACGCCAAACGAAATCGAGGCGCACGGGCTCGCCCCGAACACGTTAGATCCGGCAGCAATGACCGACGCACTGGCCGCAGGGCGGCGTGGAGCGATCATCACGCTCGGTGCACGTGGCGCTGTCTGGTCAATCGACGGCGAGCGTGGCAGCACGCAACCCGCTGCCGTCAGGGCCGTCGATGCAACAGGGGCTGGCGATGCCTTTTGTGCGGCGCTGGCCGTCGCGCTGATCGAGGGGCAGAACGCTGCCGATGCCGTCCGCTTCGCCTGCGCGGCTGGTGCTGCGGCGGCAACTGTGCATGGCGCGGAGCCGGGCCTGCCGACGCGCCAGGCTGTCGAGCGTCTCGCCAGTCGCTAGGCGGTCGCGGCAGCCACGAGTGACGTCAGTGACTCTTCCGTCTCCGGATCGAAGGCGTGCACCTGTGAGGTATCGACTACGATCTCGACTTCCTCACCGCGTCGGGCTCTAGTTCGCGGATCGGCGCGAGACACGATCGTCTCGCCACCCGGCCCCGCCAGATGAATAAGCGTCTCGGAGCCGAGCGGCTCAACAAGCTCGACCATCAGATTCACGGTGTTGCCGTCATGAACGGTCTCGGCAAACTCACGCACCTGCATATGCTCCGGCCGGATGCCGAACAGCACCTCTTTGCCGATATAGGAGCGCAACCCCTCGGCGCGCTCGGGCGGCAGGCTAACCCGGAACCCGTCCGCGACTACCGATACCTCGCCATCGACAGACACGACTTGCGACGGGAAGACATTCATTGACGGGCTGCCGATGAAGGTCGCCACGAACCGATTAGCCGGATTGTCGTACAGCCGCTGCGGTGTATCGAGCTGCTGCAGCTTGCCCTCGTTCATCACCGCAATGCGGTCGCCCATCGTCATCGCTTCGGTCTGGTCGTGGGTAACGTAGATGGTCGTCGTCCCCAGCCGTTTCTGTAGCTTGATGATTTCGGCGCGCGTCTGAACGCGCAGCTTCGCGTCGAGGTTCGAGAGCGGTTCGTCCATCAGGAAGCACTGCGGCTCACGGACGATCGCCCGGCCAAGCGCAACACGCTGTCGCTGGCCGCCGGACAGCGCTCGCGGCTTGCGGTCCAGAAGCTGGTCGATGCCGAGGATCTGCGCCGCCTCGTTAACTCGCGCTGCGACGACATCCTTCGGCGTGCTTCTGAGCTTCAGGCCAAATGCCATGTTGTCTCGCACTGACATGTGCGGATACAGCGCATAGTTCTGGAAGACCATCGCGATGTCGCGATCCTTTGGATCGAGATAGGTCACGTCGCGGTCGCCGATGAAGATCCGCCCGGCACTGATCTCCTCCAGGCCGGCGAGACAACGCAGCGCTGTTGACTTGCCACAACCCGACGGGCCAACCAGGACGAGAAACTCGCCGTCTGCAATATCGAGGTTGAGATCGTTTACGGCCGTAACCGAATCGAACATCTTTGAAACATGGTCGAAGACGACTTTCGCCATCCTGTCCTCCTCGAATTGAGCCGGTCGGCGATCCGTATTCCGGCCGCAGGGGAGACAAACCTACACACGGTAAAGGTTTCCCGAACCTGGGCCCACAACGTTCTCTAGGCTAGACGCCGGAATTGTGCCCGTCAATATCGCTGGCAACGCGTTTGCGTACTTCTACTCTGCCGAATCGGCGCACAATTGGTCACGATCGGCGGATTTCGCAATCAGGTACAGAAAGCAAGCAGACCGCCATGACGCAAGCAGCGACCCAGGATGCTCGTGATGCGGCCCGTTCTGCCGGCCTGCGCTACGTGAACGATTGTATGCCGGGAATCCTCCGGCGGCGACATGGACGTGGCTTTCGCTACATCGGCCCGGATGACAACCCCATCTCCGATACGGAAACCCTCGATCGCATTCGCAAGCTTGCCATTCCGCCTGCCTGGGACGATGTCTGGATCTGCGTGTTGCCGAACGGCCACCTCCAGGCGACCGGCCGCGATGCGAAAGGCCGCAAGCAATACCGCTACCATCCGAGTTGGCGCGAAGCACGAGACGCCAACAAGTTTGACCGCGTCGTCGCGTTCAACCAGGCGCTCCCCCGTATACACAAGGCGGTCGCGAAGCACCTGTCGTTGCCCGGCCTGCCGCGCGAGAAGATTCTGGCGACTGTCGTCCTGCTGCTGGAGAAATCGCTGATCCGCATCGGAAACGACGAGTACGCAGCTGAGAATGGCTCCTACGGTCTGACAACCCTCCGTAATCGCCACGTCGACGTTAGCGGCAGCCAGATTCGCTTCTCGTTCCGCGGTAAGAGCGGCCAGCATCATGAGGTTGAAGTGACCGACCGGCGCGTCTCGTCAATCGTGAAGCGCATCCGTGAGCTGCCCGGCCAGCTGCTGTTTCAGTATCTCGACGACGACGGCAACCGCCACGCCGTCTCGTCGCACGACGTCAACGATTACCTGCGCGACATCGCGGGCGATGACTTCACCGCCAAGGACTTCCGCACCTGGGCCGCAACTGTTATGGCCGCGCGATCCCTCTCAAAGATGGACGCGTTCGAAACCGAGACGGAAGCGCGCCGCAACATCGTGGCGGCCATCGCCGAGGTGGCGGAGCACCTCGGCAACACGGCCGCCGTCTGTCGAAAGTGCTACATCCATCCCGGAGTGCTTGACGCGTATCTTGATGGCTCGCTTCCGGTTCCGGGATCTTCAAGGCCGTCCAGACAGTACGCCGACGCCGTCATGAACGTGCTTGAGACCTGATGAAAACGGCCCGCATCAGACGTTCGGCATGATCTCCTTCTCGAAGAAGCGGAAGAACCCTTCCTGGTCGTGGCCGAGCTGATGGACATAGACGTGGGTGAACCCGGCGTCCACTGCCTCACGGATCTTCTCGAGGTGCGGGGCTGGATCGGGCCCACAGACGATGTTCTTCGCCACATCGTCCGCTGTCACCAGCGCCGCCGCCTGCTCGAAGTGCCTCGGCAACGGCAGCTCCTGCTGCATGTCACCGACGATCGCGGCCAGCGGCCAGATCTCCAGCGCCGTCTGCTTCGCCTCTTCTTCGCTTTCAGCCCAGCAACATGAGTACTGCGTCAACCGTGGCTTACCGGCTCCGCCGGCCTCTTCGAAAGCTTGTCGCAAGTCGGCGTCAGCAGCCGTTGTGATTAGCCCATCGCTCACGCGACCAGCGAGCTCGGCAGATTGCGGTCCGGCCGCTGCGATCATAATGTCAATTGGATCGTCCGGTAGCGTGTAGATCCGAGCATCGACTGCCTGGAAGTAGAGCCCATCGTAACTCTGCAGACCGCCCTGCCAGAGTTCCCGAATCAGCGCGACAGCGTCCTCGAGCATGTAGCGACGCTCGTTCGCGGAAGGCCAGCGTTCCCCAACGATGTGCTCATTCAGATTCTCGCCCGTGCCGAGGCCAAGGAAGAACCTGCCCGGCATCATCGTCGCGACCGTCGCGGCCGACTGCGCGATGATTGCAGGGTGAATACGGATTGTCGGGCAGGTCACACCGGTGCCAACCCGAATGCGCGATGTCTCGCGCGCGATCGCACCCAGCACACTCCAGACAAACGGGCTGTTGCCCTGCTTGTCGATCCACGGATGGAAGTGGTCCGAAATCATCGCAAACGTGAAGCCGGTTTCCTCGGCACGCCTGGCGAAATCGACCAGATCGTTTGGCGCGTGCTCTTCAGAAGATAGCGCGTATCCCAGCTCAACCAAGGTCGTCCCCTTTCAGTCAATGGGGACGAGTGCAAGGATCGTGCCGATCGGTCAAAACTGCCACGCCAGACACGCGCAAAACGCGCTCGCAGAATCAGTGCGATTCGACTGCGTCGCGGTTTGCGAGCGCCATGACGGACGGTGCACCAACCGCCACCTCAGATGCAATCCGGCCCTGGGCGTCGACGAGCACAGCCGACGGGGTGCCGCCCGCTCCGAAGCGTCGCCCAGTCTGGAAGCCCTCATCCAGCGCGATCGTCGCGCGCAGCCGCTGAGCCTTGTTCTGCTCCGCCGATCCGGTCGAAACGACGAAGAGCTGCGGCGCATTCGCCGGTGCAGAACGCTCCCACTCACGAAGGTCGTCGAGCATGCGCTGGCAGAATCCGCAGCGCGGGTTCCAGAACAGCACCAGCGTCTCACGCCCACGAAAGTCCGCCAGGTCTACGGTTGATCCATCGAGCCCCGGCAAGCGGACTTCGGGTGCGACCAAACCAACGCCGGCAGGAGTCGGCGATTGCGGCTTGTGTCCATTGGTTGCGACAACGTCGGCGGTCGGTTGCTGATCGGTCATCGTAGCAACCAGATCGCGGATGTTGCCCGCGCCCTGCGCCAGACTGCTCCCGATCGTGCCGTCGGGCCAAACGATGACCGCTGCGGGCGTCCCGCGTGACAGATATGCCTCGGCGACTTCGCGTTCGTCTTGCAGCAGCACGTTCATCAGGCCATGCTCGGCACTCTTCGCCCGATTCGCCTCAGCGCCGCCGCGGCTCACCAGGGCGACCGTCAGCGCTAGCGACTTGTCCCGCTGCCAGTCTCCAATTTCCGGCATCAGCGCGTTGCACGGACCGCAACCAGGATCGGAGAAGACGAGCATCACCGGCTTTGCGGCTGCCCGCAACGCCGCCAGCGTCAGCGTCTCGCCATGCAGCCCGCGAAGCTGGAATTCGGGGGCTGCGCTGCCAATCGGCAATCCGGCCTGCTGCACCTTCGGCGCGACCGCCTGCGTTCCGCCACCTTGCTCCAGCGCCTCGACCCGCGCCAGCAGTCGCCCTTGCTGCTGCAACAGATTCAGAATCAGCCAGCCCTCGATTGCGATTGCCGCGACCATCACGACGCCGGCGGCTGCGACGAGTGCCTGACCGACTGACAGCGAATCTACAACGCCAACCACACTGCGACCCGGATCACTCCAGCCCTCCAGCACGACGAATCCGGCGACGATCGCCAACAGGCCATTCCGTACGAGCGTTTGCCGGCCGACCGGCGCGGAGTGCAGTTGCCCGAAGCAATGGCAATCCGGCTCACGGCCTCGCATGAGATTCGCTGCAATACCGACGCAGAATAGCGCCAGCAGCGCCAACGCACCCACAGCAGACCACGACGCCGTCGCTCTGGGGATCAGCCCAACCGCAACGATGAGTTCCGCAACTGGAAGCAGAACACCAAATGGCAACGCCAGTAGTGGCGGCACGCCGAACTCGATGAGCGCGCGGCGACTGCCGTCGCGGTCAACCAGCTTCGCTAGCCCAGCGACGACAAACACGGCCGCCAGCACCAGTCGCGCCAAGAGCAAGATCGTCGGCATGTCAGCTCACTCCGTATCCATGGCTGCCTGATTGCCAGCAGCAGTCGTATTCTTGCCCTCGCCCTATCTGCAGACGCGATTGTTGTCCTCATCGAGTCCACACGTGTGATTACGATCGTCCCAGACAAAGTCGCAGCACATGGACGCGCATTCTGATGTTCCGGCTGGGCAACAGATGCCGTCGCTTCCACCGCAGACCGAATACAGGTATCCATTGCCGCCGCAGCAGTCCGAATCCACCGGACAGCAAATCCACGCGTCACGGTAGAACCCCCTGACGCCGGCGCTCGGTGTAACCGGGCAGATCTTGTATTCGCTCGTCTTCCGGCATTGCCAGGTCATACCGTCGCCACCGCCGCTGGCATCGAGCCCAACCGCGTTGCAGCAGATTTCGTCTTCGGCGCACGTCGCGCACGCACTCGGGATGCAGTCCGTGCCCTCGGAGCAGACATCACCCTCGTCGCAGCAGACATCGCCGCAAATCCGATCGAGCGGACAATCGCTGCACTGCGCCTTACAGGTTCCGTCGTCGCAGCACTGCAGGCCCGCGCCGCAGGTTGAAACGCACTCCCCGTCCTGACAGGCAAGGCAGGCGTTATCGCAATCCATCGGCTGGCACGTGCCGTCGACACACTCTTCGCAGGAGGAGCATGCGGTATCGCAGCCGCCACAGTGGTCGTGGTTGCCGGTGAGATCGACGCACTGACCATCGCAGCGCGTCATCGCCGGTGGGCAGCCACAGATTCCATCGAAGCAGGACGCTCCGGAAGTGCAGGCATTCCCGCAAGCCCCACAGTTGGCGGGGTCCGAGTTCAGATCGACACAGACACCGTTGCACTCCGTCTCGCCCGACGGACACTGGCATGTCGAATCTGCGCAGATCTGATCCGCCCGGCAGGAAGTGCCACAATCACCGCAGTTCTCCGCGTCGTTGGAAACATCAACGCATTGCGAATCGCAGCACTTGTCGGTCGGACCATCGCAGTCTTCGCAAACAGGACAGCAATCGCAGGCATCACGCTGGGCAGTCGCGTAGGCCGACGTACCGGTTCGCGTGCTGGACACCGCCGTGTAATACAGCCTGGCCAGCGCCACGCAGCTGTAGACCATGTACCGTCCATACCACGTATCGTTCGGATACGCGTTCGCACATGCCTTTGACATGTCAAGGAAGAAGTGCTGGTCGCATGAGCTCTTGTCAGAATTGCAGGTCCCATAGCAGATGTCGTGGCCGTTACACGCTGGGGTGAAATCGATGTTGCGTAGCGGCCCGAGTCGGTTCGGAACGACGTATTTGAAGAAGCCATTCTCCGGCCCGCAGCCGTTCGAGGTCGCCGTGTAACCAGGATGTGGCACTCGATCGGGACACGCCTCAATATCCCTGATCGGATAGCGCTGCTGAATGCCCGACGGCTCGCAGCACTGGTGTGCCGGATCATAGGGAACGCCATTACAAGTGTTTTCGCCAAATGCCTCTGCTTGTTTGGAGTCACCGATACCAAGTCCGGCGAGTGCACCACCAACAACCGCTGCAGCCACGCCCTTCAAAACCTGACGACGTGACGTCGTCTGTCCGAGCGTACGAGTCAACTCGTCAAAACGAGGAACATCCATTCTGCACCCTTACATTCTGCTTCGAGAGCGCGCACAACAGGCGCTCCGCGAAGCGCGGCGCGGAAGCACGTGGCGGTGGCGATGTGAGGCAGATCCGGGGGGTGACAAAGACAACGAGGAGGTCTGCCACGAATTGTCTCGTGTTGCGATACTAATCCTGCGTATTCACGGTGTCAAGTGATAGGTATGTAATGAGCGGTCTCGCCTTGCAGCGCAGCGCAAACGGCGTTCACCTGTATGATGGAGATTCGGGACGGACTCGCAACGCGGAATGGCAGGCATGATCGAACATCAACAGGTTCGCGTCGGCACGCTGAACCTGCGTAACACATCCGACCGCTGGTCCGAGCGCCGCAGTCTGCTGTTTGAGCAGCTTTCGGAGCTTGGCCCAGACATTCTCGGACTGCAGGAGCTTCGACGACCATCGCTGCAATCTCGCATGATCCAGCGTGCTGCCAATGCCGAATCCGACGGCTCCCCGTATCACCTCTATCCTGCCTGGAAGACCGGGCTCCGGCGCTTCTGGGAGGGCATTGGCGTGCTGACCGAACTACCAGTCATCGAGGCGTCTAAGATTGACCTGCGTAGCGGCGACCGCGTTGCCCAGCGCGTCTCGCTCGCGCTCGACGATGGCACCTTGCTCGACTTCTACAACACCCACCTGAGCCACGCAGCCGGGGCAGCCGACGAGCGCCTGCGGCAGATTGAGATCATCATGCGCCACATTCGTGCGCGTTCGGGCCGGCCACACGTCGTCGTCGGCGATCTCAACGCCGTCCCGGACGAGCCGGCCATCAGGCTGCTCGCTTCCGAAATGAAATCGGCCTACGCCGCTGTTCACGGGCAGGAGCCGAATGTCACCGTCCCATCACCGCTAAGCCGCACCTGGGGTCAGGAAGACGATAAGGTCATCGACTACATCTTCGTCAGCCGCGAGATCAGTGTCCTCGACGCCTGGATCACGTTCGATCGAGTCGCAGACGACGACGATCGCCTGACTGCCTCTGACCACTTCGGCATCGCCGCCAACATCATCGTCAACGCCTGACGAGGATCTGTGGATAATGGGACAGGTGCGTCGGATGGGCAGACGCACACGACTTCCGAGACAGATGGTAGGAAAGGGATATCAATGCCACGGATTGAAGCGGAGGGGATTACGACGTTTCAGGCAACCCCCGGCCGGCGGCTGGTCCTGGAGCTTATGGACAACGACGTCGACATCCTGCACCGCTGCGGCGGGCTCGCCAAATGCACGACCTGTCGCGTCGAAGTCCTCGAAGGCGATGCCGGCCAGATGACCGAGCGCGAACGCGTGCGCCTGGCGCGCGAGAAGGAGCTTGGTGAAAACACGCGTCTCTCGTGCCAGATCCTCTGCGACAACGATCTGACTGTCCGCGTCCTGCGCCGATTCAGCGAGTCCGGCCTCTCCGACGCCGGCCCCACACCCCACGAGGACGTGAACTCTCCCGAGCACGCCTAGCAGCGCGCATACACATGCCCCTGGTCGCAGCCGCTCAGCGGCGCATCAGGGGCATGCTTACGCCAGTCTCCTCGCTACGGTGTCATGATCTTTGGTCGATACTGCAACGCCTCGGCAAGATGATGCGAGCGAATGTCGTCATCTCCAGCCAGGTCAGCGATCGTGCGAGCCAGCTTCAGAATCCGATGATACGAGCGAGCCGACAGCTGCAATTGACGCATCGCCGTGCTCATCAACGTATCGCTGGGGCCATCGAGACGGCAGTGTTGCTGCACTTCGCGCGCGCCCATATCGGAGTTCGATCGAATGCCGAGGTCGCTGAACCGCATACGCTGCCGCTCACGAGCCTGCTCAACACGCGCGCGGATCGTCGCTGACGATTCACCGGCACGCTGATCGGACAGCTTCTCGTATTCGACTCGCGGAACGTCCAGATGGATGTCGATTCGATCGAGCAACGGCCCGGATATGCGCTTCTGGTAGCGTGCGATCGAGCCGGCTGAGCAGGTGCATTCGCGCTCGGGATCGCCGTTGTAGCCGCATGGGCAGGGGTTCATCGCCGCCACCAGCATGAAGGATGCCGGGTAGGTGATAGCTCCGCTGGCCCGCGAGATCGTCACGATGCGATCCTCCAGCGGCTGCCGCAGCACCTCCAGGACGTTTTGGCCAAACTCGGGCAGCTCGTCGAGAAAGAGCACCCCACGATGCGCCAGGCTGATCTCGCCGGGCCGTGGGAAGCGACCACCGCCGACCAGACCGGCGTACGACACTGTGTGGTGCGGTGCGCGAAACGGGCGCTCCCTGACCATCGGCTGCCCGCTTGGAAGCATCCCGGCCACCGAGAACAGCTTTGTCACCTCAATCGCTTCGTCGCGTTCCAGCTGCGGCAGGATTGACGGCATCGACCGCGCCAGCAACGTCTTACCGGTGCCCGGAGGGCCGGAGAGCAGGACGTTGTGCCCGCCAGCAGCCGCCACTTCAAGCCCGCGCTTGACATGCTCCTGTCCGCGCACGACCGAGAAGTCCGGTGCGCTGATCTCGAACGAATCCAGGTCGATCGGCACCCCGCGATACGGCGGAATCGGCGCGCTACCTTCCAGGTGCTTCACGAGCCCAGAGAGCGAATCGACCGGATAGACGTCGATCCCCTCAACCAGCGCCGCTTCGTCGGCATCATCCAGCGGCACAAACGCACGCCGGACGCCCTCACGCGCGGCCAGCGCAACCATCGGCAGGATGCCAGTCGTGTGTCGGACCGCGCCATCGAGCGAAAGCTCGCCAACGATGATGGCGTCCGAGAGTTCGGCGACCAGCGCACGGCTGGACATGAGCAGCCCAACCGCGATCGGCAGATCGTAGGCCGGTCCCTCTTTGCGGATGTCAGCCGGAGCCAGGTTGACGATGATCCGCCCGCTCGGAATCCGCCCGCCACTGCTGCGGATGGCCGCACGCACCCGCTCACGTGATTCCTGCACAGCGGCGTCCGGCAGGCCAACGATGACGATGCCCGGGTTGCCGTGCGGCGATGCTGCGGCTACCTCAACCTGGACGAGTACGCCTTCGAGGCCGATCGTGGCACAACTGAGCACGGTGGCGAGCACGCGCAATCTCCCCCCGCTGCGGACGCACATCTCGTTCGGAACGCATTGAACCTGTGGCGTCAGTCTAGCACGACATCGGCGGCACGCGATGCAGATGTGGAACGTAATGGCTAGCGGCTGAACAGCCCGCGCTTGCCCTCAGCCAGCACAACCCCAAGGATGTTTGCGCCGACCCGCTGCAGCGCATCGCGAGCATCAATCGCCTTGGGACGCCGCGTCGTCCCCGAAGCAACCACCATGATCACGCCATCGACCCGCGGAGCGAGCGCCAGCGCATCGGCATAGCGCGGCAGCGGCGCACACGACAGGACGACCAGATCAAACTGGTCAGCGAGCGTGGCCAGCGCGCGATCGGCACCGGCACTCGCCAGATGGTCTCCGCCCGCTGCCCGACCGGCCGGCACGACAACCAGCCCGGCGCCCCCTGCCTGCTGATATTTTTCAGGCAGCGGCTTGCCGGCGACGAGGTCAGCAAATCCGGGTTCGGCTCCTGCGCCCCGCCCATCAGTCTCGACATACGCGCAGCGATCACCGGCCTGCACAAACGACTCGGCCAGCCGCCGCGCGACGTCACTTGTCGAGGAGGTATCGACGTCAACGACCAGCACAGACCGGACCGCACGTTCGCCCGACGCGAACTTCACGGTCGAGCGCAACGTCCGAAACGCCTCGTCGACGATTTGGTGCGCAGTCTCAGACGCTGAACCGGTCGCCAATGGCTTCTCCTTCATCACTGCCGCCGATCTTCTCGAACCGTTGCCAGCAACGGCAGCCCGAGGTGGCGCTCGAGGTCGGTGCGATTCTTCAATGTATCGTCGCGATAGACCAGCAGGAAGACGATGCACGCCCCCGCCAGCGCTCCAGCCAGCCCACCGGCAGCAGTGGACACTCCCCTGCGTGACGCATTCGGCGTCGATGGCGCACTCGGCGTATCGAGCTTCACAATCGCCACGGTCTCGGGCCGGGTCTGGTTCTCCAGCCGCGGTCGCGCCAGCAGCGCTTCATTCATCTCAACGCTGCGTCGGACGAATTCATCGGCCAGTGCGTTGGCGATATCCGCCGCGCGTTGCGGATCGGTATCGTTTACCGTGATTTGCACGACATTCGCATCCGGATTGTGGCTGACTGACAGCCCTGATGCCGCGACATCCGGGGAAATGTCATTGTCGGCGTTCTCCATCGCAGCGCTGATGAACGCCCAACTACTGATGATGTCCCGATAGGACGCCAGGCGGTTCTTCGCATACAGGTCGACCCAGTAATCGGGCGGGTCGGCTATCGCCATCAAGCGCGCATTGACGGTGTACGTCTTCGTCTCGCCGCCGGTCCCGACGAAGGCGACCAGCGCGGCGACGACGGCCGCAAGCACGATGATCCACGACCGCCGGAGGATGGCGACAGCGATTTCTTCCGGCCGCATCATCGGCGCGGACCGTTCGGGATCGTCGCCAGGTGCGGCACGCCAAGCACTGCCTCAACCGTCTCAGCATCGCGCAATGAATCATCGAGGTAATCGACGAGAAACGCGATCAGCACGCCGGCGCCGAGTCCGGCAACGACCTGCATCGCCAGCAGCAACAGCATTCGACTCGTATCCGGCGTTGCATCCGTCGGACGGTCGATGATATCGATCAGCGCCTTTGACTCCAGCTTGTCGAGCCCGAGATAGGCTGATGCGTCCAGCTCAAGCTCATCCGCCACGGCTCTGGCGATCTCAACCGCCCGGCCCTGGTCCTTCGAAGCGACATGCACCGACAGAATGCGGTGGGTTCGATCGCTACTGATCGACGTACCAACGTCGCCAGCCGACATGTTCACGCCGGCTGCGTCCAGTCGCTCAGCCACAGCGCCGGCAAAGACATTTCCTCTCACGACCTCTACAAGGTCGTCGATGTTGTACTCGCTCGCGCCGAACGTGTAGAAGCCGCCGTACTCAAAGTCACTCGTTGGTGGCTGATTGTCCTGATAGATGACACGTGCGCGAACGATGGTCGAGTAGGTGGGCGACCAGAGAGCGAGCTGCGCGAGCGCAATCAGGATCGCCAGCAATGGCACGCCAAGCACAATCGGCCAGCGCCTGCGCAGCGCACGCAGGTAGACACTCAACTCCACGTTTTCGCCTCCCGCGTTTCCGCGACGATGCGCACCAGCTCGTCCGCAAATCGTTGCGTTGAGAATTGCTGAGCATGCTCCACATTGCGCCTCGTCGAGAAGCTCAGCCCCTCGAACCGACGAACGGCCTCAATCAGGCTTTCGGTTGTCTGCTCAGCGACATGAACGCCGGTGACGCCGTCAATGACGGTGTCGAGCGCCCCGCCCGCGCCGAGCGCGATCACCGGTCGTCCGGCAGCCTGCGCCTCGACCTGCGCAATACCGAAGTCGTCCTCCGACATGAATACGACTGCGCGAGCACGCGCATACAGCCGAGCCAGCTCATCGTCACTCACATGACCGAGGAATTGAACCGTAGGACCGGCCCTGCGCTCCAGGGCTTGTCTGTCCCGCCCACTGCCGGCGATCTTCAACGGCAGACCAAGTGTGTTGAATGCGTCGATCGCCAGATCGAAGCGCTTGTACGGCACCAGTCGGGACACCATCAGGAAGTAGTCTTCGACCAGCTCGTCACTTACCGGACCGAATCGTTCGGTGTCAACTGGCGGGAACACAACATCGGCGTCTCGCCCCCAGAAATCATGTATTCGATCGCGAACCGCCGATGAGTTCGCGACGAAGCGATCCACTCGCCCGCTCGTTCGCCGATCCCAGGCGCGCATGGCCGCCATTACCGGACGCAGCCCCTGCCGCATGGGTTGCGACATCTGCTCGCGCTGCACGTAGGCGTCCAGGTTCCAGGCAAATCGCATCGGGGAATGAATGTATGCAACGTGGGCAGCGCCTTTCGGCGGCCGCACCGCCTTGGCAAATGCGCTCGATGACGACACCACTACATCGCAATCCGGCAGGCTCAGCCGCTCGAATGCCAGCGGGTAGACCGGCAGGTATCGCTGATGGGACGCCGAAACGCCGGGAAGCCGATTCATCCAGGTCGATCGGATGTCCCACGATCGATACAGGGCAGGCATCCGATCCGCGTCATAGATTGACGTAAAGACCGGCGCAGACGGCGCGAGGGCGTGAATCACCTCCAGCAGCCGCTCGGCCCCGCCGTACTGATTCAGGTAGTCGTGCACGAGGACAGTGCGCTCCGGCAAGCGCCCGAGCGCAGGACTCGTAGTTGGCTGTTCGATAAGCTGCGACATCATGCCGCTAGTATGCGCCACGGGCAGTCAGGATGGCTGGAATCGTACGCAGCATGATCGTGATATCCAGCCACGGCGACCAGTTCTCCGCGTAATACAGGTCCAGCCGCACCATCTCGTCGAATGTCAGGTTACTGCGACCCGACACTTGCCACAGACCGGTCAGACCGGGAGTGACCAGCAGCCGGCCAAGATGCCACTCGTCGTAGTCAGCCACTTCGGCGGGCACCGGTGGTCGTGGCCCGACGACGCTCATCTCGCCCTTCAGAACGTTGAAGAATTGCGGCAGCTCATCGAGGCTGGTGCGGCGCAGGATCTTGCCCACGCGCGTTCGCCGCGGGTCCTCCTTGAGCTTCGTCAATCGGCTGTCGACGTTGTGCGCCTTCTGCAGCTCGGACTGCAGCTGCTCGGCGTTGCGCACCATCGTGCGGAACTTGTAGCAGATAAAGTGGCGTCCGTTGCGTCCCACCCTCACCTGCCTGAACAGGACTGGCCCCGGCGAATCAATCCGTATCGCCAGCACAATGAGCGCCATCGGAATCGCGCCAACCACCAGCACGAGCGTGGAGACAAGCAGATCGATCGCGCGCTTGATCGCATAATTGAATCCCGCGATCTCAGCTGGCTTCAGCGCGATCAGCGGCAATCCGGCGACATCGTGGATGTTCACCCGATCCATCGCCAGCTCAAACAGATCCGGCACGAGCTTGAACTCGACCTCGGCCGCACGGCACTGATTCACGATCGTCATGATCCGGGCTTGCGACGTCGTCGGCAGCGCGATGATTACCTCATCAATGCCGTGCTCGCGAACCAGCGCGCCGACGTCACTCTCGACGCCCAGGTAGCGTGGCCGCACGACGCGGCGATCGGTCGCAATCGCCCAGCCGTCCGGCGGCGGGACCTCATCGACGAACCCGACCACCTGATACCCGAGGCGCGGCTGGCTGAGCAGCCACTGCATCAGCCGCTCTCCAGCGCGACCCGCGCCGATGATCAGGACCTTGTCGACGCCGATCCCGCGCATCCAGAGACGCTCACGCGCAAAGCGCAGCAGCAGCCGCTTGCCGACAAGCAGCGCAATGATCAGCAACCAGGCATAGATGAAGAGCAAACGCGACGGATAGAAACGCTGCAGGAACGAATACAGGACAACGAGCGCCATCGCCGTCGTAACGCCGTTGGCAATAGAGATGGCCTCATCAAGGAATGTCGTCCAGCGCGGCTGCCGGTAGATCTTCCGAATGTGGAAGATCGCGACGATCAGGAGGACGAGCATGATGGCTTTGGAGCGGAAGAAAGAGAATGGCTGATGCGCCCACGGCAGCACCTCGCCACCGACGTGCATCGAATAGCGCAACCAGTACGCCACATAGAAGCCCAGGAAGACGAGCGCGGCATCGGAGATAATCCGAGCCAGAACGACCAGCCAATATGGCGAGTCTGCGACCGTCCGCTGGGTGCGGGCCGGGTTCACCGCCAAGGAGATCAGTGTCCCTCTGTCAAGCCGTCCGCTCGCCACGTCTACCTTCGCGTAACCTTGTCAACCGGGCCGGGCTCGGTGGCGTCCAACGAGGCAGTATAGCATATGTCCCTGACATACCCCGCCTCATCCCGTGCGAACGTACGCTTACCTCATTCATTTGCGCAGCAGCAGAACTGCGCCACCGGTCGTGCTTCTGCTACGATCTGCGCGGCAATCCTGCAGTCGTCTCATCGGAGGATATCGCATGGAGCGCCTCTGGAGTCCCTGGCGCATGACATACATTGGTGGCGCAAAGCAGCCCGGCTGCGTCTTCTGCAACGCACTCGCTGCGGCTGATGACCGCAAGTCGCTCATCATTCATCGTGGCGAGAACGCGTTCATGATCCTGAATCTGTACCCGTACAACTCCGGCCACTCGATGGTTGTGCCAAACGAGCACATTTCGGAGTTTGAGAATCTGCCCGCCGCCACCCGTGCCGAGTTGTTCGAGCTGGCCGCCGTCGCCACCGAAGCATCGCGGCGCGCGCTCGGCTGCGATGGCTTCAATATCGGCATGAACCTCGGCGCGGTCGCCGGTGCAGGCATCGCTGACCATTTGCACGCCCATGTCGTCCCGCGCTGGAACGGCGATGCGAACTTCATGCCGATCATTGGCGACACGAAGGTCATGCCGGAGCTGCTGCCTTCGACCTATGCACGTATCCGCGCCGAAGTCGAGATCATCATCGGCGCGCGGAAGAGCACGTCCATCACGCATCTCGGCGCAATCGTCGTCGTGCCGGGATCGGGGATCGTGGTCACGAGTGCATCAGATGCGCCAGCCCTCCCGCGCGCGCCCATCGTCCCAACCGAATCCGCGACCGCAACAGCACTCCGTGCCGTGCGCGACGCGCTGGACATCGACGCCGCAGTCGTCGGTTGGGGCGGCATCGCCGAGAGCGGCAACGAACGCACGCTCTATTTTCTGGCCGCCGCATCGTCGCACGCTGAGAGCGCAGCTTCCCTCGACGAGCTGACATCGAGCCTGCCCACAGAGGCGGAACGCCGCCTTCTGACCGACAACGCAGCAGTTATCCGAACGTTGATTGCGCAGTGATCAACCGAACGATTCTGCTCGCAGTCACGCTCCTGTTGGCGTCCCTGCTCACCCCCGCCGGCGACGCCGCCCGCAGCGCCGCGTCGGGCGGCGTGTACATCGCGCTCGGCGACTCGATTGCCGTCGGCACCGGCGCCAGCTTGCCCCGAACGCGCGGCTACGTCCCGCTCGTCCACGACCTGATCTCCCGCCATGCCAGGTCCGAAATCACGCTCCACAACCTGAGCCGCAACGGCGAGACGGTGGACTCGTTCAGGGAAAACGGGCAATTGACGCAACTACAGGATCTGATCACTCAGTTGACCAGCTCGAATGCACCCATCATCGCGATCACGCTCTCGCTCGGCGGCAATGAGATGCTCAAAGCGCAGGGTGCCGACTCCAGCGCGCGCCAGACGCAGCTCGACGAGTTCAGCGCGTCATACCCCACGCTCCTCACCGAGATTCGCAACCTCGTCGGCCCTGACACGCCGATCGTCGTGACCACCTATTACGATCTGACGAACGGCGATCCGAACGAAGTTCAGTCAGATGCCTGGTGGGTACAGCAATTCAATGCTGTCATTCAGCAATCCGCATCCGACGCGCACGCCACGGTCGCCGATGTCTCCGGCGTCTTCGCTGGCCACATTTCCGACTACACACTCTGGCCAATTGATGTCCATCCGAACAACGCCGGCCATGAAGCAATCGCCGACGAAGTGTGGCGCGTGCTCGGCATCGACACCGTCGCCCCGACCATCGACCTCACCGCAACCACCGAGGCAACCCGCTCTACCCCGACAATCCGCTTCAGCGCTTCGGACGACACCGGCATCGCAGATTTCACTCTTACTGCCGAATCCGCAACCATCTATGGCCCCTATTCATCCAGCGAGGATGAGTACGTCGTGCTGGTCATCTTGGCAAGTGGCGCGAAGCAAGCGCAGGTCACCGTCGAAGCCCGCGACGCAGCCGGCAACACAACGACTGCCTCGACCACTGTCCAATTGCCGTGAGTGCAGTGCCCACACCAACGTTACGAGCCACATCGAGAAATTACCCCAGCGCTCAACTGCATCCAGCGGGTGAGGAGATCTATCACTGCGGCTCAACAAGACAGAGCGTGGGCGCGGCAGCCGCGACCAGCTACACGACCTATTGGCGCAGACTGACCGTCTAACCTGCCCCGCCCTGAGCCTCACTCACGGATCAGCGACAGGTCGTTGATCGGGGCTTCAAATTGCGCAGCCAGATGCGCGATAGGACATTCGAAGCACCGCAGCTCACGGCAACCGTTCCGCCCGATCTGATGCAGTCCTTGCACCTCAATCGCGCGCTTGATCGTGAACGGCGCGTCGCCGCAAATCTGCTGCAGTGTCTGCCGGGCTATCGCGTCATCGGGTCGGCCCGGCATCGTCTCCCACAGTTCGCCGACCCGCTCCGCCAACTGCTGGTCGCCAACGGCATCAGCAAATGCCCCGAGGAACGGCGCGAAAACGTTTACGGCGATCTGGTCAGCGCGCGACTGCCCCAGGCGCGGAGACGATACTCGAAGCCAGCGCCGCCACGCATCCGGGCGATTCAGCGGAATACCGACGATAGTCGCAAGCAAGCCATCTGGCGACGACACGCTCAGAAGATCTGAGAACGACATCAGGCGCCGCACCGGATGGTTCGTCGGGCGCACGCGATTCAGTTCCCAGACCGCGGAATCGACGCTGCTCAATCGCATCTCAGCCATGATTCGTGCTCCGGCCGCCTCAACTGCCGCGACGTCTTCAGGCGACAGGTCGGCGGCAGCGGCGTGCTGTGGAGTGAGCGGCAAGAAGCCGCCAACGCCGAGCAACGCGCCGCCAAGTGCAGCGGTCCCCGACGCGGCGGCCTGTTCCAGTACGGGTAGCGGCGCGCGCTCATGGACGGCGGCCATGCCGGCCCGATTCTGCGACAGGCCCAGCGCATCAAGCATTCCCCGCTTGAGCACCTCGCCTGCCGTCTCGTCCTCCAGTGCTTGCCGAAAGGCGAGTCGCTTCGCCGTCAACCTCCGCCAGCCCTCGCGAGCCAGCACTTGATGCACGACGTCCTCCTGCCCTCCCGCGAGCGTCGGCAGGCACGGACGCGATCCTGTCGGGCCCAGTACCACTGTTCGACTATCATCGGTTAGCTGCTCAATCGAAGTCGTCAGGAAATCGCGCAAGCGAACCGTCGGAATGACTCGACCACTCGGTCCGCTCGCTCCGACCGCGTCGCATTCCAGAACGACGTGCAAGGCGACATCGTCGTAGGCGGGATCAGCGTCGTGTCCATGCCGCCACCAGTCAGACGCACGCAGATGCAGCTCAACAGCGCCCCGGACCAGCGTGCCGTCGAGCTCGAGCATCGCATCTCGAAAATCTGGCCCGTTGGAATACGTCCAGACACCACGATAGACGACGCGCAGGCGAGCGCCATCGACCGTCCGCATTTCGTCAGCGAACATCCCTTCCTGCCACGCCCGCGACAGGATCGCCTCGGTCAGCCCGCGCTCTTCGCCCATCCGCCTGACCCTCGTCCATTTGGATTCGTCTGCGGCGCAGTCTATCATCCGTTGCTGGCAGACTGGCCGACGAACCTGAGCAAAGGACACAGCGGATTGAATCAGCCATCCAGGACCGCCCTCATCACCGGCGTCACCGGTCAGGACGGCTCCTATCTTGCCGAGCTTCTTCTAGATCAGGGCTACCGCGTCATTGGCATGATGCGCCGGACCAGCACCGAGACCGTCGGGCGTATTGCGCACCTGATGGACCGCATCGAGCTGGTCCACGGCGACCTGCTCGATCAGCTCTCCCTCATCAGCCTCATTCAGGAGTTCCAGCCGGACGAGGTCTACAACCTCGCCGCCCAGTCATTCGTGCCAACCTCGTGGCAACAGCCTGTCCTGACCGGCGAGTTTACCGCGCTCGGCGTCACACGCATGCTCGAAGCAATCCGGCTAGCCAAGCCCGATGCCCGCTTTTACCAGGCATCGTCCTCGGAGATGTTCGGAAAGGTCCAGGAAGTCCCGCAGACCGAGACAACCCCGTTCTATCCCCGCTCACCGTACGGCGTCTCGAAGGTCTACGGCCACTGGATCACGGTGAACTACCGTGAGTCCTACGACCTCTTCGCGACCTCCGGCATCCTCTTCAACCACGAGAGCCCGCGCCGCGGACTGGAGTTCGTCACCCGCAAGATCAGCCACGGCGTCGCGCTGATCCGCGAGGGCATGGCCACCACGCTCTCCCTCGGCAACCTCGATGCCCAGCGCGACTGGGGCTTCGCCGGCGACTACGTCCGCGCCATGTGGCTCATGCTCCAGCAGGACGAGCCCTCCGACTTCGTCGTCGCCACGGGTCGCACCCACACTGTCCGCCGCCTCTGCGAAATCGCCTTCGACGCAGCCGACCTCAACTGGGAAGACCACGTCGTCATCGACGAGCGCTTCATGCGCCCTGCCGAGGTCGACCTGCTCGTCGGCAACCCAAAGAAGGCCAAACAACTGCTCGGCTGGGAACCGGAAGTGTCGTTCGAGGACATGGTCGCCGACATGGTCGCCGCCGACATCGACACCATCCGGAGCCAACCACGCGGCATGTGGCCGTCGCGCGCCTATTAGCCTCAGCCCGCAAGACATCGCGGCGAACCTGTCAAGAGATCGAGCCGCCTCCTGCGCCTCCGTAGGGACAGCGCTGGCGCTGCCATCGCCGAGAGGCGACCCGCCGCGCAGGATAATAGCGGCCTCAACGCGCCACCTCGTTCGTCGATGCCGTGAATATGTAAGGGCGCATCGCATACGCCCGGCCGGAAACACGACCATTCATTGCTGAACTCAAACACCGTGGCTGCCCATCGGAACGGGTCTGAATCGAGACAGGCGTACGCGATACGCCCCTACATTTTGGTGCCGACGTGATTGCGCTGCGCCAAAGTTGCCATCAGCCCAGCGCGAGCGTCGTCTCACGACGATGACAGCGCCAGCGCTGTCCCTACGAAGGCAAAGGTGAAATCTTCGCGCCTGACAGACTCACTGCGGTCGGATCCTCAATGGTTTTCCTGCACCATCATGTCCGAACCGACAGCCGACCTCTTGTCCTGCAGTTTTGAGTGGGTTGTCAATGTCAAGTCGCCCGACCCGAGAGCCATCCACGTAGCCTGTCATCTCGAACCGCAGTGAGAGATCTCTCACCCGTCCGCCTCAGTCCGGATCAGAAGAGCACCTCGCGGTCGTAACCGACAATCGCTCGATCAGCATTCCGGCATTTCTTTAACTCCTTGACAAAGGCGAACAGCCGTTCTACTATGTACGTACATTTGTTCGGCTCGTTTGTTCTACGCTCAAGGAGTCACTCGGATGTCGCAGCAGATGACCCGCCAGATCGCCCTCATGACCATCTTCGCAACCTGCATTCTCGTCGTTGCTCTGCTGGTCGGCTTTGGGCTCGGCGCAAATGCCGACGCCGCGCTCGCGCAGGCCGCTCCGCTCGCCATCATCTGCGGGATCGCCGCCACCATCCTGCTCATCGAGCCGACGCGCTCACGCTAAAGATCGCCGCCCGACATGACCCACCTCGGTATGGTGAGCGATATGGATGAAACGATCGAAAAGCAACCGATGTTGCCGTATCTATCGGCAGCCGGTAGCGGCTCAACGGGCGCGTCCGTCAACAACGAACTCGACTGCCAGTAGCTAGCGCAACCGCACCTGAACAATCCGCCGACTCGCCCGTGCCGTATATCTGAGTGAACGCGCGCGAAACTCAAGCTCACAACTCCTCAAACGTTCGCCGCATATGGACAACTCTACCCGGACTGTTGAGGTGGGCCATGTCCTTCTGCTGGGCGATCCGCACGTTGCTGCTTTCAGTGCTCGCCCTCCTCCTGATTGGAGCTTGCTCCAACTCCTCTCCCAGCACCACGAGCAGCAGCGCACCAACTGCATCAGTTGTCGCAGAATCAAAAGCCAATCCCACCGCAACGACTACCGCTTCTGACCCGCGCCCAACCGCTGTCGGCGGTGAGATCGATACAATCGACATCTCGTCGCAGGAAGATCCACCATCCGAACCTGATGATCTGGTGGCGTTTTCCGACCTCGTCATCTCTGGAGTCGTCGCGGAGTTCCTGGAACCGCAGTGGACAACGGCCAATGGCAAGCGTCCTGGCAACGTGCTTGACAGGGCGGCTCGGCCCGGAACAATCCTCACTCCGGTCATTATTGCGCTTGACCACGAGCCGTACATGGACGTGAGCGCCACATACGACGGCGAGCAGCACATTGTCTTATTCATCGAAGGCGGTACTCGCGATGGAATTACCGTGACGCACAACGGCGAGTTCTTTCAGTATGACACTGGGGATCACGTTGTGATTGGGCTGACTTCAATCGACAATGACGTTGTCATCGCCTCACACGGCAACAACCTCGAACGTCTTGTTCCCGATGGTCATGCCACAGCCTGGCTTCCAACCGCTCGTTACGTCCTGCGCAGCGGCCTCGCTAAGAATGGCCCGCTGATCCTCAATGAGGACGAGTTCTTCACTCAGCTGGAAGCGGCGATTGCGGAACGGAAGACAAGCCCCTAACCGCCTGTCCAGATTGCAGGCCCGTGGATCATCAATGCCCACCTTCCGTCCTCGATTTGCCCCATCAAGTCCACGACAAAACGCTCGCTCTGTGGCTCAATTGACGATGGTTCGCTACGCGTGGTAGCGTCAGCGGGGCGCTTTTCGGCTCGTATCGGAGCGTGGATCGTGATTCAACGCAAACTCAGACGCGACGATCGCCGCAGGATCAGGAGGCGCTTCGCCTCGCCGTCCCGTGTGGAAGGCACGCCTCTCATCGCTTACTGAGGTATGGAGTTGAAGGAGTCCCGTTTCGATGTCAGATAAGCCCCAGGTCACAAAGACCGTCCTCGCCTATTCCGGCGGTCTTGATACCTCGATCATCATCCCCTGGCTGAAGGAGAATTACGGCGGCGAAGTCGTGGCGTTCGCTGCCGATGTCGGCCAGGAAGCCGAGCTGGACGGCCTCGAAGAGAAGGCCATCCAGAGCGGCGCATCAAAGCTCTACATCGCCGATCTCAAGGAAGAGTTCATCCGGGACTACGCCTTCCCGACGCTGCGAGCCGGTGCGCTGTACGAGCGGAAGTATCTGCTCGGCACCAGCTTCGCCCGGCCGGTCATCGCCGCCCACCAGGTCGCCGTCGCCAAGAAGGAAGGTGCGGATGCGCTCGCCCACGGCTGCACCGGCAAGGGCAACGATCAGGTCCGCTTCGAGCTGACCTATCAGGCGCTGGCACCCGAGATGGCCGTCATTGCGCCGTGGCGCGAGTGGGACATTCACTCCCGCGAGGACGCCATCGAGTACGCCCGCATGCACGAGATTCCCATTCGGCAGTCGAAGGAGAATATCTACTCCCGCGACCGCAACCTCTGGCACTTCTCGCACGAGGGCGGACAGCTGGAAGACCCGTGGCTGGAGCCACCTGCCGATCTCTTCGGCATTACGGTCGCTCCCGAGGACGCGCCCGACACGGCCCAGGAGATCACGATCGGCTTCGAGCAGGGCACGCCGGTTTCGGTCGATGGCCAGCAGCTCGGTCCGGTTGAGATCGTCAACTTGCTGAATGAGCTGGGCGGTAAGCACGGCGTCGGCCGCATCGACCTCGTCGAGAACCGCCTGGTCGGCATGAAGAGCCGCGGCATCTACGAGCAGCCGGGCGCGACGATTCTCTCGATCGCCCACAAGGAGCTTGAGTCGGTCACGCTCGATCGCCAGACCCTGCATTACAAGGATCTCGTCGGCGAGCGCTACGCCGAGCTCGTTTATGACGGCCTCTGGTTCACGCCCCTGCGCGAAGCGATCGACGCCTTCGTCAACGTCACCCAGAAGCGGGTCACCGGCGATGTCCGCGTGAAGCTGTACAAGGGCAACGCGATTATCACCGGCCGTCGCTCGCCATACTCGCTCTACTCCGAGGACTTCGCGACGTTCGGTGCCAGTGCCGATTACGATCACGCGGACGCGGAGGGCTTCATCACCCTGTTCGGTCTACCGCTGAAGATCACCGCGCTCAGCCCGTCGCCGGAGAACGGCAAGAGCTAGCGCTCCAAGCTGACCTGCGCAGAGATGAAAAGAGCCGGACCAGTTGGTCCGGCTCTTTCGCTTGTACCACTTTGGCAGTTGTCAGGCAGATTACTCGCGCTGGCGCGGGTCAAGCGCGTCGCGCAGACCGTCGCCGATCAGGTTGAACGCCAGCACCGTCAGGAAGATCATGATGCCCGGCGAAATGGCAATGTGCGGGTAGTTGCGCAGGAAGTCGCGGCCATCAGACAGCATGCTGCCCCAGGCCGGCGTCGGTCGCTGAATGCCGAAGCCCAGGAATGACAGCGACGCCTCCAGCAGGATGACGATGCCGACCGACAGACTGGCAAGCACGATGACCGGCCCCAGCACGGACGGGACAATGTGGCGGAAGATCACGCGCCGATCGGTTGCGCCAGCCGTTCGAGCGGCAAGGACAAACTCGCGCTCACGCAAGCTCAGCACATCGGCGCGGACAACGCGGGCATACGACGCCCACGATGTCATGCCGATCACGATCACGACGGTCCAGAGGCTCGGCCCAAGGACAGCCGCCAGCGTAATCAGCAAGATCAGCAACGGGAACGCCAGAATCGCATCAACAACGCGCGAGAGCAACGAATCGACCGTGCCGCCAAAGTAGCCGGCTACCGCACCAACGGTGATGCCGATCAGCAGCGAAATCGAGGTTGCAGCCAGTGCGACCACGAAGGCAACACGGGTCCCGCGAATGAGGCGGCTGAGAATATCCCGGCCGAGGTCATCCTGGCCAAGCGGATGCGACCAGCTCGGCCCCGCGCCGCGTTCTGCCGGAGCGATTGCCGTATAGCTATAGGGCTCAAACACCCCCGGGATGATTGCGATCACACCGAGGATCGCAATAAACACGAGGGCAACCACGCCCGGCTTGAAGCGCTTGAATCGGCGCCACGATCGCGAGAACTCGCTGCGGCGGTTCTTCTCAGCGTCGCGAGCTCCGGCCTGCTCCAGGGTTTCATTCGAGGAAGTTGTCGTCTCCATAATCCTTACCCCAGCTCGCTTCCTACTTCGTCAACCGGATACGCGGGTCAATGACCGCGTAGAGCAGATCCGTCAAAATGTTGGCGAGTAGGACGAACACCGTAAGCAGGACGACAATAGCCTGCACAACCTGGAAGTCGAAGCGATTGACTGAGTCGAGGAACAACGACCCAAGACCCGGCCAGGCGAAGATCGACTCAACCACGACCGAGCCGCTGATGAGAAAGCCGGCACGCACACCGAGGATCGTGATGATCGGCAGCAGCGCATTCCGCACCGCATGACCGACGATCACCGCGTACTCGGAGAGACCCTTTGATCGCGCCGTCTTCACGTAGTCCTGCTCGAGCACCTCAAGCATCGTCCCACGCATCATGCGCGTCAGCAGCGCCAGCTCATTCAGCGCCAGTGCGAACACTGGCAATATGTACGCTTTCCAGCCGCTCGAACCGAACGGCGGTAGCCAGCCTAATTTCAATGAGAAGAAGATGATCGACATGAGCGCCACCCAGAAGACGGGCAACGCAACGCCGGCGCTCGCGATAACCATGACGGCTGAGTCGTAAACGGAGTAGCGCTTGATTGCAGCCAGCATGCCGGCCGGAATCGAAATGATGATCGCAATGATATAGGCGATGACGTTCAGCTTCAGCGTTGGGATCGCGGCATCGAAGATCATGCCGCTCACCGGCGAGCCTCGTCGTACGATCGACTCGCCAAGGTCACCCGAAACGAAGTTCTTCAGCCAGGTGAAGTACTGCTCATACCAGGGACGATCCATGCCCCACTTGTGCAGAATCGCCGCCCGTTGCTCGGCCGACATCTGCACGTTGCCCTCGCCGAGCATCAGGTCAATTGGATCGCCGGGCGCTGCCTGGAGAATCGCAAATGCGAAGAACGTGATGATGAAGACCACCACGACCCCCTGCAGCAATCGACGAATGATGTAACTAACCATCGCGGCTTGTTCCAGTTCCGGTTAACTCGGAAGACCGCCGGGGTCGCGTGCAGCGACCCCGACAGCCAACCGGTGAGATCAGATCAGGCCTCGTCGATCCACATCTTCCAGGCAGTGTTATAGACCTGGCTACCCGAGAGCAGCGGCTCCTCAGGCAGGCCCTTCACACGCTTGGTGAAGAAGACGAACCAGTCCCAATACTGCACGTACAGGATTGGCACATCTTCGCAGAAGATCTCCTGAACGCGCTTGTAGATGACCTTGCGCTTCTCCGGGTCCGGCTCAGCCAGACCGTCCTCAAGAAGCTTGTCCATCTCTGGATTCGAGTAGTGCGTGCCAAGCGATACACCGGACCAGTCGGAATGCATGACGGCGGTAGCATCCGGGTCGCCGCCAGACCCGCCCCAGGTCCAGTTGTGCATACCCATCTGGAGCTTGTTGGAGCGCACGTCTTCAGTCATGGCGGTCGATTCGACGATGTCGAACTTTCCGCCGACTTGGGTGACCCACTGCTGGAACGCCTCAACGATCGGGCGGCGAGCCTGGTCGCCGGAGATCATGCCGCACTGCCACTGCAGCTTCACGCCATCCTTCTCGCGGATGCCGTCGCTGCCCATGGTCCAGCCGGCCTCGTCCAGCATCTGGTTGGCCTTGTCCGGGTCGTAGTCGTACTTGGCCACGTCGGTGTCGTCGTGATAGTAGGCGACAGCCGGCGAGAGGTTCGTGGTGGCCTTCACCGCCAGCCCACGCCAGATGTCGTTCACGATCGTATCGCGGTCAAGGGCGTGCATCATGGCCTGGCGCACGACCTTGTCCTTGAACTGATCGCTCGTGGTATTGATCTGGAAGTTGTTGCAGGCCGTGCTTGACGTGATCGAGACGTAGAACTTGCCGCTGTCGCGCAGCCGGATGTTGTCATCCGTATTGAGCGACCAGACCGACGAGTCCGCCTCGCCCGTCTCGAGCGCGATGGCGCGCACCGACGGCTCCGGCACGGTGTTCAGGCGATAGCCATCGAGGAGCGGGCGACCACGGAAGTGGTCCTCGAACGCCTCGAGCTCGACGAACGACGCAGGATCATACGCCTTCAGCTTGAATGGGCCAGTGCCAACCGGGTTCGTGCTGTACTGCTCGTCACCGATAGGCTCGTGGACGTGCTTCGGCACGATGAATGCCGAAGCGCCTTGCGTCAGGAATGCCGCATTCGGCGACTTCAGATTGATCACGACTGTCAGATCGTCCGGCGCTTCGACCGTGTCGATTGAGACAAAGTCGCTACCAGTCGTCATCGCGTTTTCCGGGTTACCGTAGTAATCGATGGTGTAGAGAACGTCCTCGGCAGAGAACGTCTCACCATCGTGGAATTTGACATCCGGGTGCAGCTTGAAGGTGTAGACCAGGCCGTCGTCGCTGATCTCGTAGGAGTCAGCCAGCGTCGGCTGGTACTCGAACCACGGGTCCATCTCAAGCATCGCGTTGTGGATCTGCGTGATGCAGGCCCAGTTCACCGTTGGGCCGATGTAGTCCGGGCTGAGGCCGTCAACGCCCTCGTGACCCATGACGACGAGCACGCCGCCCTGCTTGCCTTCGCTGGCACCACCGGATGGCTCTTCGGTCGCCTCGGGCGAGGACGCCTCAGTCGCCTCGCCTGCCGGCTCTTCAGTCGCCTCCGCTGCGGGCTCCTCTGTCGCCGCACCAGCGCTCGAATCGGTGGTTGGTTCAGCCGCATCAGCGGTCGTCGCTGTTGCTGCTGGAGTGTCTTCATCGTCGTCGCCACCGCAGGCGGTGAGCACCGAGCCGGCCAGCGGCAGCGCAGCGCCCATGACAACGGCTCGTTTCAGGAATCCGCGGCGCGAAGTCGGTCCCACGCGCTCCAGCAGATCAGACATGCGTGTTAGTCGATCCACGAAATTTCACCCCTCCTGAGAATGTCCAACGGTTCGTCTCGTTCGGTTGCCCCTTCTCATGGCACAACCGAGATGAGATTGACTGCCGGGCACCTCCCCTCTGCCGCCCCCAAAATCAGTGGAAATCTACCCTACGTTCGCCCTCAGAGTGCGTCGAAATCATGCCGTCATAATCTGATGACAGCAAGTTCCCCATCGACCACAACCTGTGTACCAAATGGCTCACAGAGCTTCTGGAACCGGTTGAGGATACCAGTTGCAACCTCACCTGTTGCAAGCCGAGGCCGTCCTCGCTGATGCGTTGCCTGACCGAGCCCTAGCCAAACTGGATAGATCGTAATCTCCTTGAGAGTCGAGCCTTCCCAGTTACAAACCGGGACGATGGTTTCCCAATACCGCTGATCAGCCGGGAACCCCTTCGTATCGCCCTCCGAGCGCTGGGCATACACCTGACCTGGCGTCGTCGTCGGATCAATCCGGAACGTCTCATACGAGTCAGACGGCAGCTTATACGTCAGCTCGTTCTGGCCGACGAAATTGCCGAGACTATAGAAGACCGGCTTGCCGTCGATAATCTCAAGCCCGCGCAGCAGGTGCGGTCCGTGTCCAACGACGACATCCGCACCGGCGGAGATCACGCTGCGCGCGAACTCCCGGATGAAGTCGGCCGGTTCCTCTTTGGTCTTGCCTTGCTCGTGCGCATGAATGCTCGCGACAACCAGATCAGATCGACCGGCGGCTTCCGCAACCCAGGCGCAGATCTCATCAAGATCGCGCTGGTTTGGCGTCGTCTCAATACGAGTGGAATCCCCCGCCCGGAAGTTGGCATCAAGGAACGGCAGGATGTCCTCAGACGGCGGCGGGAAGCCGAACCCCAACCGAATGCGATCCAGGCGACGTTCCTCAAGCCCAAGGTTAGTGACAACGCGACGCAGCGCCTCCAGGTCCTCGTCTGGAACGATATACGTCGTAGAATAGCGCAGCGGGTTGATTCCGGGACGCCCCGGCATGTCAGGCCGTTGGACGCTCGCCTGCTGTCCCTTGCCGAATGTTGAGGCGCAGGCGATCAGCCCGACCGATCCGGCGCTCGTGTCGAGATAGGCGGGCATGCGCGCCTCACCGAGGTTGCGCCCAATGCCTGCCCAGACAACGCCGTGCGCGTTGAGGATGTCGATCGTCGTGAGCAGACCGGTCACGCCATAGTTCAGGCTATGGTTATTCGGCATCGCGAACAGATTGATCCCGGCAGCGACTAGCTCGTCAATCACCCACTCATGCGCGCCCAGATGCGACCCGCCGCTATCCTCGACCGGATAGCCCTCAAAATTGTTCGGCAGTGATTCGAGATTGGTAAAGGACACGTCACTCTCGCGGAGAACCTGCAGCAACGCTTGCGTCGGCTCGTCCTCATAGACGCTGATGCTGCGAGCGATCAGGCTATCGCCCGTGAGCGCCATCCGAAGCGTCTGTTGTTCGGTCATCCAGCCTCTTCCCCTCGGTCTGGCTGCTGATCCTATGCGGAATTATCGGCCTGCAACGCCGTGTCACACCCTCCGCAGCCCCGTCCAGCAGCACAAAAAAGCCTGGGGTTGCGGAGCTTGCAACCCCAGGCAGGAGACAATAAACGGGATGTCAGGCTTCGTCAATCCACAGCTTGTAAGCAGTGTTGTAGATCTGGCTACCGGCCAGTAGCGGATCCTCCGGCAGTCCCTGTACCCGCTTGGTGAAGAAGACGAACCAGTCCCAGAACTGGATATACAGGATCGGCACGTCTTCGCAGAAGATCTCCTGAACGCGCTTGTAGATCACCTTCCGCTTTTCAGGGTCTGGCTCAGCGAGGCCATCTTCGAGCAGCTGATCCATCTCCGGGTTTGAGTAGTAGGTACCGACCGTCGGCCCAGACCAGTCCGAGTGCAGGACAGCGGTCGCATCCGGGTCACCGCCGTCGCCGCCGTACGTCCAGTTGTAGAGAGCCATCTGGTTCTTGTGCTCACGCACCGAGCCGATGATGTCGGTGGTCTCGATGATGTCCATCTTGCAACCGACCTGGCTCACCCACTGCTGAACAGCTTCGGCAATCGGTCGCCGCGCCTGGTCGCCAGAAATGATGCCGCAGTTCCACTGTAGTTTGATGCCATCCTTCTCGCGGATGCCATCGCCGCCGACGGTCCAGCCGGCCTCGTCGAGCAACTGCGCAGCCTTTTCGACGTCAAACTCATACTTGGCCACATCGGTGTCATCGTGATAGTACGCCAGCGCCGGCGACAGGTTTGTGGTCGCCTTGACGGCCAATCCACGCCAGATGTCGTTCACGATCGAGTCACGGTCGACCGCATGCATCAGCGCCTGACGGACAGCCTTGTCCTTGAATTGGTCGGACGTGCAGTCCATCGGCATGTGATTCACGGCCGTGCTGGACGTGATTGACGTCCAGTACTCACCGCTGTCTCGCAGACGGATGTTGTCATCCGTGCTCAGTGACCAGACCGATGAGTCGGCCTCGCCGGTTTCCAGCGCGATGGCGCGCACCGACGGCTCCGGCACAGTATTCAGCCGGTAGGCGTCCAGATATGGCCGACCACGGAAGTGGTCATCAAACGCGACCATCTCAACATGCGAGGCCGGGTCGTACTCCGACAGCTTGAAGGCGCCTGTACCAACCGGCTGGCGGCTGTACTCCTCGTCGCCAATCGGCTCGTGGATGTGCTTGGGAACGATGAATCCGGATGCACCCTGCGTCAGGAAGGCCGCGTTTGGCGACTTCAGGTTGATCACGACTGTGAGATCGTCCGGTGCTTCCACCGAATCAATCGAGATGAAGTTGCTGCCGGTCGTCATCGCGTTGTCCGGATTGCCGTAGTAATCCATTGTGTACTTCACATCCGCCGACGAGAAGATCTCGCCGTCATGGAACGGCACGTCCGGGTGTAGCTTGAACGTGTAGACGAGACCGTCGTCGCTGATCTCGTACGAGTCAGCCAGGACCGGCTGATACTCGAACCACGCGTCCATTTCGACCAGCGCATTATGAATCTGCGTGATGCAGGCCCAGTTGACCGTCGGGCCAATGTAGTCCGGGCTGAGACCATCGACACCCTCGTGACCCATGACAATCAGTTTGCCGCCCTGCTTGCCCTCGCCGGAGCCGCTCGCAGGCGCGGTAGCTTCGTTCCCTTCGGCCGTCGGTGACGCTTCCTCCTCAGCTGGCTTGGTGGCCTCCGCCGTAGGCGATGCGCTGCCGCCGCCGGCCGGCTTCGGTGTCGGAATGGTCGTCCGCGCCGGCATCGTTGAGGTTGCCTGCACTTCGCCGCTGTCGGAAGAATCTGAAGAGTCGTCATCGCCGCCGCAGGCACTGAGGATCGATCCCACAACTGGCAACGATGCACTCATGACGACCGCCCTCTTGAGGAATGATCGCCGCGAAGATGGCTGAATGCCCTGCAACAGGTCCTCAAATCTCGACATTCGATCCATCGAATCTCTCTCCCTGCTTTGAGTCTCGTCCAGGCTGACGTATGTATCGCATCTTCCGACTCGCCGCAACTGGCTCAAAGCGACATCAGGGATGCACCCCTGAATGAACGAACGACAGGCCGACCGCCCGCGCCGTCACGGGATCTAGCGGCGACTCGAGGTTCACGCCTATGAAGCCATTGAGGCAATGCCGTCGAACACGCGCAGGATAGCACGAAACCGCAGTCACGCACAGGATGCGGCATCGAGGTTTTTGCTAGTCGACCGCCGGATCCGGCGAGCGACCGTCGAGCCGCATCCAGCCGCGCATGCGCTCGCTGATGCGTTCGATCGGCTCGTCAACAATCTGGACGGTGACGAGCGACCAGGTCCCCCGATCGGTGCGATAGACAGCCCGGGTGCCCCGCCGATCAAGAAACGCGAACAGGTCGCCATACTGCAGTTGGAACCAGTTATGGCTCAAGCGGGCGAGGTTCTGACCTTTCGCGCCATCAGGCGTCAGTTCGACAGCATGCAGATACAGCGGGTGATACGTGCCGTCGATCTCTTCACTATCGATGTAAATCTCGCGCGCAACGACGAGTCCCGGATGATCGAGAACCATATCGGTGACGACCTGAAAGTACTCCGGATAGCGCGCTGACTTCTCGCGCGGCGTCAGCTTCCCGTCGTCGCTGCTGGTGAATCCGGGATCGGGGATATGGCTCAACATGGCGTCGATCGCACCATCAGGGTCGTCGCGCAGCATCTGCCCGAGCTTCAGCCGGATCTTGCCGCCCGGCGTCGTCAGGTGCGGACCATCATCCTCGCTGATCATCAGCATGCCGAACTCATTGGCCGGTTGAAATGCGAATGCCTTGCCGGAGAATCGACGGCTGATGACAAAGCGATCCCAGCCATTCTCGGGATGGAACACCGGAATGACATCAATCCCCGAGGAGAGGAAACGGCTGGCGACGATCTCGTTTGCGACAACCCAAGCCAGCGCGAACGCCAAGCGGTCCGGCGTCGCGGTGATGAACGTTTCCGGCGTGATGTCCGGTCCCATCCGGGTCTGCGGCAGTTCGGCGTAATTCCTGATCGCAACGTCGACGCGATCCCGGATTGATGTGGTTGTCGTCACGTAGTCGCCCTCGTTTAATTGCGTCATCACGCGGTTGCTCAGTAGTCTCAACTCCGGCGGAGTCTACCAGAGCGCCCGAAGCCTCAGTCTGGTAGCCGGAACCGAACCTGGCTAGCCGTCACCAGCTGATCGTATGGCTCGGCGTCCTCGGCGAGCGCTGCACCCGACGCGACCAACCCTTCGATCCTCATCGCCGACAGCATGCTGGCGATCCGCGCAGCATCAGGCCGGTCAGCGCCATCCGGCATCAGCTGCTCGATCTCCGCAACCGTAACGCCGTGTCCATCCGCGTTCCGCAGGATGTCCAGGATCCTTCCGCGCACGTAGCGGTTCGTCGTCTCGAAGCGTGGCTCCGGCGCGGCCTTCCGCCGCGGCTGCTCCGCCAGAGCTTGAGCGATGGTTGGACGCGCGCGGCAGACTGATGCAAGCGGGCAGATGTCGCAGCGCACAGTCCGCGCACGGCAGATAGTCGCTCCAAGCTCCATCAGCGCCTGATTCCACATATAGCCATCACCCGCCGGCACAACCTCCTGCGCAGCCTGCTCCAGCATGCGCGGAGTCATCTGCGGCTCAGGAACTTCCGGTCCTGCAATCACACGATGGAGCACGCGTCGGATGTTGGTATCGACGAAGCCAATGTCTTGCATATATGCAAAGCAGGCGATCGCTCCAGCCGTGTAGGCACCGATCCCCGGTAGCTTCTTCAGCTCGTCAACGCTCTCCGGCAGCGTCCCGTCGTACAGCTCCATCACGGCGCGCGCCGTCCGATGCAGCCCGAGCGCTCGGCGGTTATAGCCAAGCCCGGCCCACGCCCGGATCACCTCGCTCGGCGGGGCGTCCGCAAGGGCGGCGATATCGGGAAACAGCAGCAGAAACTCGTGATACTTCGGTATAACCCGCTCGACCTGTGTCTGCTGCAGCATGACCTCGGATACGAGAATGCGGTACGGATCGTGTGTCTCGCGCCAGGGCAGCTTGCGGTGCGCGGAGCGGTACCAGGACAGCAGGCGCTGTCGAACGGAATCGTCGTGAAACGGCGTCACATTCATGCTTCAAGTGTACTGTCGCCGAACAATCTCGGACGATCGGTTATGATGCCCCTCCAGCTCGCCGATGGACGAGAAGGGATCAGTTCATGAGCTCAAACAAGCGGCTGCGCGTCGGCCTCATTGGCGCAGGCACGATTGCGTTCAGTGCGCATCTCCCGGCAATTCGACGCCTGCGCGATCAGGTCGAGCTTGTCGCCGTCGCTGACGTTCGCGCTGAAAACGCCGAACGTGCAGCCAGAGAGTTCGGCGCGCAACATTACTACACCGACTATCACGAGCTTCTGGCCCGCGACGACCTCGACATGGTCGATATCTGCACGCCCGAGTTCCTCCACGCCGAACAGACTGAAGCCGCTGCTGCCGCCGGATTGCACGTCTTCTGCGAGAAGCCGATGGCGGCGACCGTTGAAGAGGCCGACCGCATGATCGCCGCCTGCACGCGAGCCGACGTCCGATTGATGATCGGCCACTCACGCCGCTTCACCGGCCGCTATCAACAGATCCGCGCCGCAATCGACCGCGGCGACATCGGCGAAGTGCGTTACGTCCGCGAGAACGAGCGCCGCCCGCGCGCGATGTACGACAGCCTCAACCTCGGGACCGGCTATTGGAACCCTGAGGCCGAGCGCCCCTGGCTCACAATGGCGCGCTACTCGCAGGGCGCAGCGCTAACCAATGCGGTCCACGAAACTGACCTCGCCCGCTGGTTCGTTGGCAGCCAGCCTGTTTCCGTCTTCGCCGAGGCCCGCATTACGGAGGAGGGCGCAGAGGTCCCCGACATGCTCTCCTACACCATCACCTTTGAGAACGGCGCGGTGGCCGCCGCTGAGGTCGTGAACCAGCTTCCGCGCGGCTATCCCTACTTCCATATGATGGAAGTCCTGGGCACCAACGGCCGCATCCGGGCCACCGACCCGCTCATGGCACCGCTCACCGTCGCCGATAATGACGGATTGTCGCAGCCGCTGAATTTCGACACGCTCCTGCACGTCGATTCCGCGTACGCGACCGAGCTTGCCGGATTCATTAAGGCGATCAGGGAGGACGGCCCGCTGCCGATGCCGGCTGAAGAGGCTCGCGGAGCGATTGAGCTATCCGTCGCCGCCGTCCGCTCGAGCCAGACAGGTCGCGCGGTTTCGCTCCCGCTGATCTCAGAGGATAACGAGGTGTCGCATGAGTCAGCCTGACAACTGGACGATTCTCGGCGACACCAGCATCGCCAACCTGCTGCGCAATGCCGCCGCGTTCGTCGACGCCGACCGCCCCATGACGATCACGACCGATACAGCCGACACCACGCCAGACGCGATCGGGGTGGGTCCATCGGTCTACGCATCGTCCGTCCAGAATATCGTTCCCTACTTCAATGCCTTTGAAGCCATTGATGATATCCAGCAGGCCATCGCCGACGGCTCAGTCGGCAAGGTCTACGGCTGTTATGCCAGCATGCGTGTGCCGCGAGGTACATCGTCGGACGCGCTTATGGCTGGTGCCGTTGGGCCGATCCTCGCCGTCTGCCGCGACCTGCTGCCCCAGCCGGTCACGCGCGCCTGGGCACGCCGTGCCTCGCTCTTTGCGCCAGACGACGCCTTGTTCATCACACTCCGCCTGGCCGACGAAACGATCGTGACCATCGAGGCATTGGCCTCCGGTGCCGCCTCATCGCGCGAAATCCTGATTGAGGTCACCGGCTCAGAGCGAGTGCTACGCGCCGAACCAACTGCGCAAGGTATCCGCGTCGAGCCACTCGGACGCGAACCCATGATCTGGCCGTGGTGGGAAGACCTGGCTGAGCGCTTCCTCGCCCTCGTCAACCGCCGCGCAGCGACGCAGCATTGGCTGAGTGGCGACGACCTGCGAGCAGTCTGGGACGCAATCCAACATTCTGCCGACACCGGCAATCCAGTCGACGTGACGCAACACGCATGAGAGGCAGGTAACACGCTCAGGAGTGCTGCCAGCGCTGAGGAGCCGAACTGCTGGTTCGACGGCCACTCCTACCCAAGTTCATCCTGCGTGGCGCGCCAACGCCAGATTGCCTGTCCCGACGGAGCGCAAGCCAGTGCCCAACCCAGTCATCTTGAGCCGCTGCGACAAATCTCCCCCTGGTCGGCCGCGGTCGAACATTCAGGGACGTTGGCCGCTGCGGCTCAATGGCTCGTCAGCGCCAGACTGCCGCAGCGACAGCATCCCATGATCTCCGCGTGCGCACTCGAAAGGACAGCCTACGCAAATACCTACTGTGAACAGCTTCTCAACTATCTGGCCTTGATGGCCAACGCCTCATGACCGCCCATTACGACGTGCCCGCCGACCTCACCGCAGCCACCTACTCAGCCAGAAACTCGTTCACCATCTCAAGGGCCTGCGTCACATGCCCCGGATCACCGCTATCGAGCCAGTTCACACCATGAAACCGCCGGAACCACGTCTCCTGATGGCGCACGTACGAGTGCACCATCACCTGCGTCTGTCGAATCGCCTCATCGAGCGCCATCGAGCCTTCCAGCACCGCAAGCGCCTCGCGATAGCCGTGCGCGCTCATCGAAGGCGTCGTCGCCGTGACTCCCTGATCCCGCAGCTGTCGCACCTCGTCCAGCCAGCCGGTCGCGTGCATCGCGCCAACGCGCCGGTCGATGCGCGCGTACAGCGCCTCGCGATCCTGCCGCAGGCCGAGTAGCAGGAACTGCCACGGCGGCGGCTCGCTCTCGCTCACCTCGCTCATCGGTCGGCCCAGCACCTCGTACACTTCAAGCGCCCGGATCATGCGCCGTCGATTGGCCGGTCCGATCCGTTCAGCCGAACTCGGGTCGACCGCGCGTAGCCGCTCGAATAGCACCTCGGTCTGCTCCACATCGAGGCGCGCTCGTAGCGCATCGTCCGGCGGCACTGGCGGCGGACGCCAGCCCTCGATGAGCCCGCGGAGATACTGCGGTGTCCCCCCGGTGACGAACGGCACATGCCCGCGGCTCGCGACATTCTCGATCGCCGCGTAGGCAAGATCGAGAAACGCACCGAGTGAAAACGGCTCGGTCGGGTCGAGGATGTCGATCAGGTGGTGGGCCACGCGGGCGCGTTCTTCAGCAGATGGCTTTGCGGTGCCGATATCCATTCCGCGGTAGAAATAGCGCGAGTCGGCGTTGACAACCTCGCCACCGACCGCTTCCGCTAGCCGCAGCGCCAGGTCGGTCTTGCCGGTCGCCGTCGCGCCGAGGACAACGACCACCCGCAACCCCGGCGTCAGGTTCCGTTCATTGCCCCTGTCGGCACGGATTGCTAGACTATTGCCGCCTGGCCCCATGAGTTCGCGCCCATTCCTGATCCTGACTGGCTGACCGCGCGACTACCCCTGAATCTGGACGTGCATGTGACACCTCGTACCCGGCAGATCGTCGTTATCGGCTCGGTGGTTGTCCTCGCGTTGGCCATCATCTTTGTTACTCAGCTCATCCTTGTCCGCGCGCTGGATAGCGCCGCCGACTCAACCGGAGAGAGCGTCTACTTCACCGTTGAGACTGATGAGTCGGTCGATTCTATCGCCGACCGCCTTGAGGATGCCGGACTCATCCGCTCGCCAACCTACTTCCGCTTCCGCGTGCGGATCGCGGGCCTCGGCGGCGACATCATCGCCGGACGCTACCGCATCGACCCAGCAATGTCGACGACACAGATCATCCATCTGATCACCTCTCGGGACGCCGCGCTCGCCCAGGAGATTCAGGTTCGGTTCATCGAAGGCTGGCGCACCGAGCAGTACGCGGCGGCGCTCGTCGATGCCGGCGTCATTCCGTCTGCCGACGCCTTCATGGCCGCCACCCGCGAGCAGCGCTGGAACGATGAGTTCTCGTTCCTGCACACCCGCCCCAGCGGTGTCGCGCTGGAAGGCTACCTGTTTCCCGATACCTACAACTTCCGCGTCGATTCGGATCCCGAGGATATCCTGACCACCCTGCTCACAACGTTCCAGGAACGCGTCGGCCCCGAGAGCATCACTGAAACCGAACAGATGGGCATCACGCTCCATCAGGTCATCACCATTGCGTCGATTGTCGAGCGTGAAGCGGTGCTACCTGAGGAGCGCCCGATCATCGCATCGGTCTACTACAACCGCCTTCGCGAGGGCATGCCGCTGCAGGCCGACCCGACCGTGCAGTACGAGCTCGGTGAATCTGGCAACTGGTGGCCGGAGCTGACGCCGGAAGACATTCAGCAGAATGGCCGCTACAACACCTACCTCAACCCTGATCTGCCACCCGGCCCGATCTGCAACCCCAGCCTTGCTTCAATTGAAGCGGCGCTACGGCCAGCGCAAACCGATTACCTGTTCTTCGTCGCCCGTGGAGACGGATCGCACGCCTTTGCGACCACCGCCGAAGAGCATCAGCGCAATGTTGATGAGTACGTGAGAGGGCAGTAAGCCTGTGTCAGATGTCCAACGTGTCGGTCTGATTGGCGACCCGGTCGAACACTCGCTCTCCCCGGCGTTCCAGCAACCAGCGTTCGATGCTCTCGGCATTGCGGTCCGCTACGAACTCTGGCCAACTCCGGCTGCCGAGCTCGCCGACCGCTTCGCCGGTCTCCGCGCCGGTCGGGCCCTCGGCGCAAACGTCACCGTGCCTCACAAGGAGGCCGCGTTCGCTGCGATGGACGACATGAGTGACCGCGCCCGCCGAGCCGGAGCCGTCAACACGATCATCCCTCGATCCGGGACGCTCTATGGCGACAACACTGACATTCACGGATTCCTCGTCCCGCTCGTTGAGCGCGGAACGGACTTCGCCACGCTTGATGCCGTTGTCCTCGGCGCTGGCGGCGCGGCGCGCGGCATCGTCGTCGCCCTGCTCAACGCTGGCGTTCGCACCGTCCACGTCGTCAATCGCACGGTGGAGCGTGCTGAGCGCCTGGCTGCCGAGCTCGACGACGCGCGCATCATTCCGGCGTCACATGTCGACGCAGTGTCTGCCGTCACATCCACAGGCCTGATCGTCAACGCCACGTCCATCGGTTGGCAGGGCAACGCGCTGCCTCTCGACAAAGCCGCGCTGCGCGCCGCGCCGCAATCGGCACTCGCGTATGACCTGACCTACCGGGAAACCCCGTTCCTCCGCGCCGCCCGCGATGCTGGCCTGCCAACGCTGGACGGACTGCCGATGCTCGTCCACCAGGGCGCGAAGTCGTTCGAGCTGTGGACCGGGAAGCATGCACCAGTTGAGGTCATGTGGGAGGCTGCTGTTGCCGCCCGCGCAGCCCGCGGCGCTTAACGCCCGAGAACCCCAGCCACCATCGCGCCGGCCAGGGTGCAGACTCCATTGACGACGTCGTTGTTCAGACCAGCAACCCCGCCAACGTGCTCGGTCACCGATCCGCAGCGATGAACCTTCGACTCGGTTGCGATATCGCAGGCAGCGCAATAGCGTTTCTCCTGCACCGTCTCGCCCAAAACGCTGTCCACGAGCGTCCCAGCTATGCCTCCAGCAACGACAGCGAGACTCTGGCGCACGGCGGTGCGGTCGCGGCGACCTCCGTCCAGATGCACCAACCCGATGAGCGCAGCGCCCAGCACTGCGCCAACCGTGCCGCGCCGCGTCACAGCGCCGGACGTCCCCGCCGGCGCAACAGACCGCGCAAGCAGCATGCGTGGCGGAGTTGCCGATGTCCTGCCAATCTCGGTCGCCCAGGTGTCAGCTGTGGCAGCCGCCAGCGATCCGGCCGCCAGGGTCACTCCGTTACGCCGCGAGAGCAACGACACGCATGCCGCAACTCCGCCATTCGCCACCACCTGCACGGCGTCGCGCCGACTCCCGCGCGCTACCTCATCAACATCATTCCGACGCTGCGACAGCAGGCTCGCGGACAGGAAAAATGCGCCGAGCAGGGCTGCACCACGCCACCCCGTCCGCCAGAGAATCGCGCTTCCAACGCCGCAGGCGGCCAGGGCTCCGTCATTCGAGAGCGCGCCGGCTTGTCGCCCCGCTGCGCTGATTGCCGCAGATAGAGCGACCGCCGCGATTGGCCGAAGCCCCATCTGCTGCTATCCCTTCGGCTGCCGCGGGCGCTTCATCAGTAGATACTCATCCTCGCGCACCTCGAAGATCCAGCCTTCGACTTCCGCCAGAGCCGGCGAGCTGATCTCGGAGTAGTGGATCAGTACCGTGTGGCCATCGACCTCTTCCTCGTCGGAAGAATGCAGTGCGAACGGATGTCGTGGGCTTCCGACCACCATTCGCGGGCCACCAACCCGCTCAACCGCCTCGGTAATCAACCGTAGCGCTTCGGCCTCATCCAGCATGTCGCCTCCCCTGCCGCAATCCGGTCGCTCAATAGCGCAATGCTATACTCTCGACGGCCCCGTAGCTCAGCGGTAGAGCAGTGGACTTTTAATCCATGGGTCCTGGGTTCGAATCCCAGCGGGGTCACGCCGGTCAGCCGGTCATCCAGCCTCTTCCACGCAGGAATCCAACGTTTGTGAGCGGCCGGCACTGAGTGGGCCGCATGTTGCCGTGCCGGAATGCCGGAGGTAGCCATGGAAATACCAATCCAGATAGCAATCGCCGACTACCTTCGGGATCTGGCCCGCTGGCGCGAAGGACGCGCCGAAGAATACGACCGCGACCCGCGCAATCTGCGTTCGGCGGCTGGCTTATACGAGCTGGCTGACTATGTCCAGTCATTACCGGACGATGATCCACGCCTCGACAGGCTGACACGCCTGGCGGTCCAAGGCGCACGATTCGAGCCGGGCCAGCAGGCACATTTCGCGATGGCTCGCTTCCGATTTCACGAGGAGCATGCCACGGTCAGTGCCTTCCTCGATCACGTCGTTGAGCTTCAGGAGCGCGACGCCAGCGAGGATGGCAACTTCGGCGGGCGCTTCGCCGAAGGGGACGAGCCGTGGCACCGTCGCGAACCATCCTGAATCCGTGAACCATGTGCGATTCGGCCATCACTGCTTCCAGCACTTCCCGAAACGGCAGTCCGCGCTACAATGCGACGGTTCAGTCCGGATCGGAGAGACGATTTCGGGCAGCCAGACCGACCGGATGTAAACGGCAAATGTGAGGAGCACATACGATGGCTCGACCGGTGGATGCTCTCGATCGAGCAATCATTAAGCGATTACAGGTTGACGGGCGCATGTCGAGCGCCGAGATTGCCCGACAGCTCGGCGTCGCCGAGCGAACAGTTCGTGCCCGAATTGATCGGCTGGTCGGCGATAACGTCATTCGCCTCGTCGCTTCAATCGTTCCTTCAACCGTAGGGTATGCCGTAACCGCAGACGTATTCCTGGAGGTCGAAGCCGGCCTCATTCAGAGCGTCGCTGCGCTCATCTCCGAGAAGCCGGAGGTCGGCTACATCGGCCTGACAACCGGTGATCGAGATATCAGCCTGCAAATTCACGCCGAATCGGTCGAGCAACTCTACGACTTCGTGACGAACGAGCTCGGCACGATGCCGGGCGTCGTCAGGACAAACACGTTCATCATCCCGAAAATCCTGAAGACGCACTTTGATTTCGTCGGACCGGGCATGCGGATCGACGAGGAGCTTGAGCGGTCGGACTCAGCCACCGCGCATGGCAACGGTCGCTAATTCGGCAGAACCTGCAAGAGGAAGAGGTTGAACCTATGACATTGAGCAACGCAATCACGGTATCGCCGGAGCTTGATGCCTGGCTGCGCGAGACACGTCGCATGATCCACGTCAATCCGGAGCTGCTCTGCGAAGAGGTCGCCACCTCCGAGCTGGTGCAGAAGCACCTGACCGAGGTCGGCGTATCGTTCCGCAAGGGCGTCGGCGGCGATGGTCGACCTTTGTACATGAAGCCGGAGCTAATCAAGCGCGCGGGCATCAAGACCTTCCCGACCACCGGCGGCACTGGTGTCCTAGCCGAGGTCCGCGGCACCCGCGGTGCTGGCCCCGGCAAGTGCGTCCTCCTGCGTGCCGACATGGACGCGCTGCCGATGGACGAGCTGAACGACGTTGAATACAAGTCCCAGAATCCCGGCAAGATGCACGCCTGCGGCCACGACCTCCACACGACGATCCTGATGGGTGTCGCCGAGGTGTTGCAGTCGATGACTGACAAGTTCGATGGCACAGTCAAGCTGATGTTCCAGCCCGGTGAAGAAGGCGCCGGCGGCGCAGTCGCGATGATCCACGACGGCATCCTCGAGGATCCTCCGGTTGACGCCGCGTTCGCCCTGCACGTTTCGACCGAGCATCCGGCTGGCGAAGTCTCGATGGGCCCCGGCCCGCACGCAGCAGCGGCAGATTCGATCGAGATCAACGTCACCGGCAAGGGCGGGCACGCTGCGTTCCCGCACACCACCGTCGACGCCACGCTGGTCGCGGCGCAGATCCTCGTCGCTCTCCAGACACTGGTGAGCCGCGAGGTAGATCCAATCCAGACCGCCGTCGTTAGCATCAGCACCCTGCACGCCGGCACCGCCGGCAACGTCATCCCGCAGACTGCGCAGATGACAGGCACCGTCCGCACCTACGATCCGGCGCTCCGCGACATGATCGAACAGCGCATGGGCGAGATGATCCCGGCGATTGCCTCTGGCTTCCGCGCCGAGGCCGAGCTGATCTATCTGCGCGGCTATCCGGCAATGGTTAACGACCCGGCCATGACGCAGTTCGCCATGGAGACCTGTGAGGAGCTGCTCGGCGACGACAAGGTCCACGTGAGCGCCCCGATGATGGCCGGCGAGGACTTCGCCTATGTCACAGAGCGTGTCCCCGGCTGCATGATCTCGCTCGGCGTGCGCAACGAAGAGCGCGGCATGATCTATCCACCACATCATCCCCGCTTCGATGCCGACGAAGACGCGCTCGCAGTCGGCGTTCGCGTCCTCTCAGCGATCGCGCTGCGCTATCTCGGCGCGGACATCTAGCACCTCGACAACGCAGGGCACGATAGCCGTCGTGCCCTGCGTCACAAGTTATTCAGTCTGAAATCCGCTACACTGACAACGCGTCGTAGCATTCGTTGCCACACCACGGGCCGGTTGCATCTGCTTCCGACCCTTTCGGTGTAACCGTCGGTCAGGTATCGCGGGCAGAACGGACACCTGGAATGTTGCTGTACTTCGCCATAGCGCTGGTTGGCGCGCTGTTTCTGATTCTGTCAGTCGTGCTTGGCGAAGTGCTCGACTTTGGCGGCGACCACGCAGACGGTTTCGATGGCGATGCCCACCCGCTCTCGGGCAAGACCATCGCCGTGGCACTCACCGCATTCGGCGCGACCGGGATGATCACCACCCAATACGGCTGGAGCGCGATGATGAGCGCGATTACCAGTGCGGTTGCGGCGCTCCTGCTTGGCGCTGTGGCCTGGTGGATCATCACCTCGCTCTATCGCTCGACCGCCTCAACTGACGTGCGAATGTCATCACTCGTCGGGCGTCGTGGTCAGATCACAGTCCACATCCCGGCCGGTGACGTCGGCGAAGTGCTCGTCACCGGCGCAGATAGCACCCGGCATCTCATCGCACGCTCGCGCGACGGATTGGCGATTCCAACCGGCACCGCCGTCCGCGTCGTCGAGACGATCGGCAGCGCAGTGCTGGTCGAACGAGTCGACCCATCGACGCCCCCGCCAATTGAGGACAGGAGCAGCTAATGGATTTTGTTGTCGTCACACTTGGGGTTCTGTTCGTCCTTGCCGCCCTTGTCGGCCTGGTCGTGCTGGTCAACTCCAACATCATCAAAGTGCCACCCAGCACCGTCGCGATCTTCTCTGGTCGCAAGCGCACCATAGCGAACCCCGAAACGGGCGAAAAGCAGACTGTTGGCTACCGTATCGTCAAGGGTGGTTCGAGCGTCCGCATCCCGATCCTCGAGCGCGTCGACTACCTGTCGCTCAACGTCATCACGATCCCGCTCAAGATCCAGTCCGCCTACACAAAGGAAGGCGTGCCCGTCGCGGTCGATGCCGTTGCGAACGTCAAGATCGGTGGCGACGACTATTCGATTGGGAACGCGATCGAGCGCTTCCTCGGCATGCCGCAAGACCAGATCCGCAATGTGATCTTCCAGACGATGGAAGGCCACCTCCGCTCGATCCTCGGAACGCTCACGGTCGAAGAAATCAATACTGACCGTCAGGCGTTCGCCCAGCGCATGACCGCCGAATCAGCCCAGGACCTGCGTCGCATGGGCATCGACATCGACGTGCTGACAATTCAGCAGATCACCGACCCAAATGGCTACCTCGACGCTCTTGGTCAGCGCCGAACGGCAGAGGTCAAGCGCGACGCCGAAATCGGTCGCGCCGAAGCTGAACGAGACGCCCGCACCCGGTCTGCGCTAGCCATGCAGCTGGCCGCGACCGCCGAAGCCCAGGCCGATGCCGAGACAGCTTCGGCGCAGCGCGATACGAACGTCGCCAAGGCCGGCTTTGACGCAGCCGTCCAGGCCGAACGCTCCCGCGCATCGCAGGCCGGTCCACAGGCCGAGGCCGAGGCCCAGCGCCAGGTCGTCATCGCGCAGCAGCAGGTCGAGCTGGCCCGCACCGAGGCTGCTATCGCCGTCCAGGAGATGGAAGTCAAGCGCAAAGAACGCGAGCTCGAAGCGACCGTCCTCAAGCAGGCCGACGCCGAGCGACAGGCCACAATCGTCACCGCCGAAGGTGCCAAGCAGGCTGCCATCCTGCAAGCAGAGGGCGAGCGGCAGGCGATCGTCACTCGCGCTGAAGCACAATCACGAGAGCGCGAGCTGCTTGGTACTGGTGAAGCAGCCCGCATCCGCCAGGAAGGCTTTGCCGACGCCGAGGCCAAGAAGGCACTTGCCGAGGCCACCCAGGCTGAGCTCACCGCCGAGGCCGAAGGCGCGCGTGCCAAATTGCTGGCTGAAGCCGAAGGCCGTCGCGCAGCACTGCTCGCTGAGGCCGAAGGTAAGCGCCAGATGGCCGACGCGCTCAACGCCTACCAGGCTACCGCCATGCAGCTGCTGATGTACCAGGCCTTTATCGACCAGCTCCCCAAGATCGTCGAAGCCGCCGCGATGCCGCTCTCGACGATCGATCGCGTTGTCGTTATCGACGGTGGCAGCGGCGCAAATGGCGACGCCTCGGGCGCGCTCGGCCGCTACGCCGGCGAGCTGCCACTCATCGTCGAGCGCATGACCGAGAGCTTTGCTGCGGTCACGGGCGTCGATCTCAAACAGGTGTTCGCCGATCGCGTGGGCGCAGAGCCGGAGGGCGACACCCGCACCGTCATCGATCCGAATGCCGATACCGACAGGGCGTCCTGACACGAATGAGGCGGGACGCGCCGCTGAATACGCAGCGCGTCCCGCCCCTCGTCAATCGACTTCGAGGATCATCTCAATCTCGACCGGAATGTTGTTCGGCAGGCCGGCCATGCCAACTGCCGACCGTGCATGACGCCCGTTTTCGCCGAAGATCTCGACCATCAGATCCGAGAATCCGTTGATGACCTTCGGTTGCTCCCCGAACCCCGGCGCTGAGTTCACCATCCCCAGCACCTTGACGATGCGCTTGATGCGATTCAAATCGCCGAGCGCTTCCTTTGCTGACCCGAGCAGGTTCAGGGCCACAATCCGGGCCGCGTCATAGGCTTCTTCAACGGATACATCCGTTGGAACTTGCCCGACGTAGGCTGGTTTGCCATCTCGTGTCGGCCCCGAGCCGGAGAGATAGAGCAGATTGCCAACCTGGACATAACGAACGTAATTCGCGATCGGAGATGGAGACTCCGGAACCTCAAGGCCAAGCTCTGCGATGCGCGCTTCGATTGACATGAATACCCCTGTCCCAATGGCGATCGTCAACGCCGCAATCTTCGCCGACGCCCGGTATCCTTGGCAATCGTCTTGCGCGAGAGCGGAAAGGCTATCTCTATCGGATGCCACATTACGCCTGATATGGGAATGAGCACGATGCCGAATCATCTACGACACTATCGTCGGATACCGAACCGCCGGATGGCGCCAGAGATCAGTCCAGCCCGGCCTTTGGTCGTAATGCCAACTTACAACGAGGCTGACAATATCCGCGAAATGCTGCCGCAGATCATGTCGTATCGCCAGTTCGAGGTTCTCGTCGTTGACGACAACTCAGAGGACGGCACACGGGAAACCGTTCGCGCGGCAATGCGCGCCTATCCAGGCCGCATTCACATAATTGAACGCGAAGGCAAGCTCGGCCTCGGCACGGCCTATATCGCCGGTTTCCGTTGGGCGCTGCGCCGGAACTACACGCACATTTTCGAGATGGACGCCGATTTCTCGCATCATCCCGCAACATTGCCGCGCATGCTCCAGGCCAGTCGCCACGCCGATCTGGTACTCGGTTCGCGCTACGTGCCAGGTGGACGCACGGTCAACTGGTCACCGATCCGCAAGGTCATTTCGCGTGGAGGTTCGCTCTACGCCCGCACGATTCTGGGCCTCCCGATTCGTGACCTGACCGGCGGCTTCAAGTGCTTCCGTCGCCATGTGCTGGAATCGATCGACCTCGAAAGCATCGACTCGACTGGCTACGCATTCCAGATCGAGCTCACCTACCGCGCCGCGCTCTCCGGCTTCCGGCTCGTTGAGATACCCATCACCTTCGCAGAACGCCTGCACGGCTCATCGAAAATGAGCTCGACCATATTCTTCGAAGCCATGTACCGCGTGCTGCAATTGCGGCTGGAAGGACGTCCCGTCAGCGCACCTCGCGACACGTCCCTCGGCGTTCCGGCTGACTAGTGCCGGTGCCTCATTTTTGCGGCCCCGGGCGCGGTGTGACAGCTTGGGCGCGAGGTGCGGTTCTTGTCGTGTGGCGATTGCCATGCATTGTGGTCGTGATGCCAAACTGGCGTACGCAACACGCCGCTACCGGGCATGCTTGTCGCCCGCTTCTGCGGCAGGTGCTCCGGGCAAGCAGTGCCGAACCGTCTCCGCACAACCAGCCAACCTCCATGCCAATCCACGTCCATCTGACGCCGGCGCTCCTGAATGGCATAGTCTGATCTGAAACGGTCGTCGCCCAGCCGGCATCAACTGCGCCCGCCTCCGAGAATGGAGCAACCAACTGAAGATCACGTTCTTCGTCAACAGCATCATTGGTTATGTCGATAATCCGGCTGCCCTGTATACGCGCTCGCTTGCCAACAGCCTGGCCGTGCTAGGAAACGACATTCGCGTCGTCGAGCCACGCCAGAGCGAGCCGCTGGCCCGGACGCTGCGCGCTGTTGGCGCGGACGCATCCCGTCATCTCTACAAGCGCTTCCCCTTGCTGCAATACAGCACGTACGAGCCGCGCTCAGGAGCGCAACTGCTGGAGTGGATTACGCGCGAGATTTCGTTGATCGATCTCGCCATCGTCGTTCAGGGCGCGGACACAGAGTTGACGCGCTGGGCCGCCAACATCTCGCGCGAGGGTCTGACACGCGCATTCCTCGCCTGGCAGCCAGACGCACTGCCCCCCGAGCAGATCACCGAGCTTGAGCTCAACCGATTCGACGTCGTCTGCGGTCCGTCACAGGTGGGAGATCTGTCGTGGATCGAGGTACATCCGACACTTGCTGAGCAGGACATCGACGGTGCGACCGACCTCACACGCGCCGCGCTCATCAATGGGCACCACGCTGATCCCATCGAAGCCGCTGCCGAATTCGTGCGCTCGCTGAATACCGCGCTCACCTGAGCGCCGCCTAGTCAGGCTTCGTCGCGAGCCACGCTTCGAACTGTTCGTTGACCTGCTCCTGGTGCTTGAACCACCAGTCAAAGTTCACGATGAATTGCAGCGCGCGATTCTCCGGGAACGACGGCGATTGGCGCGCAGCCTGCTCGTCCATCAAATCGAACGCATGGACGTTAACCGGCCCGAACGGCGCAAGCTGCGCGAAAGCCGCGCACACTTCAGGGCGTGTCGCGAAGTTGATGAAGTCCATGGCAACGTCGCGGTTCTGGCTGCCCTTCGGAATGACCCAGGCGTCGCCGGACAGCGCTCCACCGTTCCACTGAATCTCGACCGGCACACCATCCTGACGCACCCGCTCGATCCGGGAGTGCCACGCCGCCACCATGTCGATGTCACCCGAGTTCAGGAGCTGCGCCGGTTGCGCTCCCTGCTCCCACCACAGCGTGATTGCCTCTCGGATCCGATCAAGCGAGGCAAAGGCGCGATCGACATCGATCGGGTAGAGATCGCCGATCGCTACCCCGTCGGCAATCAGGGCGAACTCCAGCGTCGTCTGCGCCTGGCGATGCAGGCCCCGCGTGCCCGGCCAGCGCGAGAGGTTCCAGAAGTCATCCCAGCCACTTGGCGGCGCGATGTCGGGCCAGCGGTCACTCGGATAGGCCAGAACTGTCGAATAGTAGGCCGAGCCGATGGCGTGATCGAACCGAATCCCCTGGTCAATACCCGACGTCTGGATGACGTTGTAGTCCAGTTCCTCAAGCATCCCCAGGTTTGCCAGCGGCAGCACATCCTCGAGCAGGACATCACAGACATCCCACGAGACATTACCTGATTCGACCTGATTCTTGAGCGCGACGATGTCGGACTCGGAAACCGTTACCTTCGCCCCAGTCAGGCGTTGGAACGGCTCAACGATGGCGCGCTGCTGCGCATCCTGATACTCGCCACCCCAGCTTGTCATCGTGATCTCGCGCTCGGCCCAGATCGTCGGGTTGTCATACCCTTCGACCGCCACCACCAGCTCGTCTACCGGCACTTCGGTCGGCGTTGCCGTCGGCGTGGGGCCCGCAACGGTCGGAGTCGTCTCTCCGCGGCATGCGCCAAGCAGGCCAGCCCCTGTCAGGAGGCCGGCCATGCGCAGGATGGCTCGCCGGGAGTGTTGCCGACGCAGTGCGGTTTGCCATCCGCCCGCCGACGTCACCCGCCGTCATCCTCGTGCTCGGGCGGTTGCTGAGCGTCGTCGCCACCGACTAGCCGGCCACGGATCGACCCGACCGTCCGAGCGACAAGACTGCCAAGCTCGACCGCCTCGCGCCCGACAAACTCACGCCAGTAGGAGTTCATCTGTCCCATCTGGCGGAACTTGCGGTAGCGCTCCGAAGCGAGCTTGCGTCCGCTCGCGCCCTGAATCTCAGCCAGCGCCGCGACGAGTGCATCGCGCACCAGCGCCGCTGCCAGATCGGGATCGGTGTGCGCCCCGCCAGTCGGCTCGCGAATCAGATCGTCGGCAACGCCAAGCCGTTTGCAATCGGCAGCAGTGATCTTCAGGCGCTCGGCCACTTCCGGTGCGCGGCTCACATCGCGATACAGAATCGCCGCAGCCCCTTCCGGCGCGATCACCGAGTAGATCGCTCGCTCCTGCATCAGCACGCGATCGGCAACGCCAAGCGCGAGGGCACCACCGCTGCCGCCTTCGCCAATAATGACCGACACGATTGGCACGGGCAGAGCGCTCATCTCCGCCAGGCACTCACTGAGCGCCGCTGCCAGCCCGCGTTCCTCCGACTCGATGCCGAGGAATGCACCAGGCGTATCGATGAATGTGACCAGCGGGCAGCGCAGCCGCTCCGCTAGCCGCATCATCCGCAGCGCTTTACGGTAGCCCTCCGGCAGCGCCTGGCCGCCGCGCCGCTCCGGCTCACCATGACCGCGCTCCAGGCCAACGAGCACGACGCCACGACCCGCGATCTCGCCAAGCCCGGCCACAACCGCGCCATCATCGCCATAGACACGGTCGCCGTGCAGCTCTACAAATTGCGGGCTGATGCGCTGAATGTAATCCAGCGTCGTCGGCCGGTCAGGATGGCGAGCGATCTGCACGGCGTCCCACGCCGGCTGCTCGCCAGAATCTGGTGGCAGCGTCCGCGGCGTCGTGGCCGACACGCGCGCGTCGGCTGCCAGCAATCGCAGCGTCATCGCCAGCGTATTGCGCAGGCGCGGTCGCTCAACAATGTCGTCGACGAAGCCACGATCGAACAGGAACTCGGCGCTATGCGAACGCCGCACGTCCTCGTCGCTGCCGTCCCTGGACACGCCCTTGATCACGCGCGGACCAGCGAAGCCAATCAGTGCCTCGGGTTCGGCAAAGATGATGTCGCCCTGCGACGCGAACGACGCATAGCCGCCGCCGGTCGTCGGGTTGGTCAGGACGGAGATGTATGGCACATGAGCGTCGTGAGCGCGCCGCGCGGCTGCCGCCGTCTTTGCCATCTGCACCAGGCTAAGCATGCCCTCCTGCATGCGGGCACCACCGCTGGCCGTCACTGTGACAATCGGGACCTTGCGCTCAATGGCAAGCTCGAACGCTTGCGCGACCTTCTCGCCGACGACCGAACCCATGCTGCCGCCCAGGAAGCCGAAGTCCAGAATCGCGATCACAACCTCGCGGCCCTGAATCGTCCCGCGCCCGGTCACGACCGCTTCGGACAGTCCGGTCTTATCGCGTGCGCGTTGGACGCGATCGCTGTACGGCTCCAGATCGGCGAACCCGAGCGGGTCGACCGAGACAAGCCGGGCGTTGGTCTCCTCAAATGTGCCATTGTCGAGTAGTGATTCGATGCGCTGCATCGCGGAAATCGGCGCATGAAAGCCGCAGTCCGGGCATACCCGATACCGCCGCCACAAGTCAGCATCGCCGACGCTGGCTTGACATCGCGGACATTGCTCAACTACTGCCTCGTCGACTTTGGCCGTCGATTCGGATGCCACACTCATTCACTCACCTCATGCATCTGGCTCACCGCTAGCGCCGATCTTATCAGAGATGTTGGCGCTACTTTCGGAGGGTAATCGTCCCGGTACTCGATTATGTGCAACTCAGGTACCAACAGCGGTGAGGTGCGTGCTACAGCCGTCGCCGTAGCTGGCGAACGCGGTCAATATCGACCGGGTTGGCGACAATGCCATCCGTCTTCAACCACGAGCCAACGATGACGCCTTCGGCTGGTGGCACGCAGTCAGCAACGTTCTCGGCCGTGACGCCGGAGCCGACGTAGACCGGCGCTTCGGATGCGCCTGCCGCCTCGCGGACATCGTCGGGACTCGCCGCAGCACCGGTCGCGCTGCCAGTCACGATGATGGCATCGGCCAGCCCGCGCTCGACTGCATCGGCTACAGCATCAGCCATGCGCTGTGGCCCGAGCGCGACAGCATGCTTCACCAGCACATCGGCGTAGATCTTCACCTGCTCCGCGCCGAGAGCGCGGCGCAATCGCAGCGTTTCGGCGGCCTGCCCCACGATCAATCCCTGATCGGTCAGCATCGCGCCGGTGTGGACGTTGACGCGCACAAATTCCGCGCCGCAGGCAACCGCGATCGAGAGCGCGGCCGCCGCGTCGTTGCGCAGCACATTCACGCCCATCTCCACCGGGATATCTCCACGCAGTTCCCGACAGATCACGGCCATCGCGGCCACCGTGATCGGCGGAACAGAACCAGCAAAGAACGGCGCGTCGTTGAAGTTCTCAACGATCACACCATCCGCGCCACCTTCGACGAGCGCTAACGTGTCGCTCCTCGCCAACGCCACACAGGCGTCCAGGTCCAGGCGTGCGCGAGGACTGCCTGGCAACGCCGGTAAATGCACGACGCCGATCAGCTTCGGCATGGCTCAGGTCGTGCTCAGATAGCCGAGGACAAATGCCCAGGCAGAAACGACCAGCATGATCCCGGCAAAAAACAGATAACCGCCACGGTCGCGTCTGGCGCGCTTTGATTTGACGATGAGCTTCGTCCACAGGAGTGTGAGTGCGGTGACCAGCGCGGCACCGGACAACCCAAAGTAGACCATCCCCGGCCCCTTCTTCCGTCGATGTCGCCACCGGGTATTATAGCGTCTGGCCCGATGAACGGGCCGGGAGATGGCTGTGGACACCGGTGACCCGCGCTTCAGCCTGTCAGAGCTCGAAGAATCGAGCGGGCTGAACGAGCGCACCATCCGCTACTACATCGCGCAGGGTCTGATGCCTCCGGCTATGGGTCGGGGGCGATCACGCTACTACACGCCCGAGCATCTGCAAATTCTGACGCAAATCGCAGCATTCCGCGACCAGCGACTCAGCATCGAGGAGATACGCACCCGGCTGGAGCACACTGCCGCACCACCGGAGCTTGACAGCGATCGTTGGCAGCGCGTGCGATTACGGCCTGACCTGGAGCTACACATCCGCGAGGATGCGCCAGCCGGCGTCCGTGAGCTGGCGGCGCGTATCGCCGCGCTCAGCGCGAGCTGGTTCCGTGACGACGAGCACGAGTAACCCCACCCCACCCCGCGTACAATTCCCGCTGGTGCACAATCGCGTTTCGGTCTGGTAGGAACACAATCGTGAGCGACTCCGAGCATTATCAGGCACTTGCGTCGATTACTGAAATATTCAACGCCGCCGGCTTCTACGCCTATCGGACGCTCGACGATCAGAACCGCTGGTCGGTCGCCGTTGACATCGAAGAAGGCCATATCGACGTTCGCATCGGCCCGGACGGCTTCGATCTCGACGTCTGGGCGACGTCCCCCGGCCTCTTCGTTGACGAGGAAGACCCGCGTCGCCAACGGGCGCTAGAGCGTCTGGCCCGCATCTCTATTCCCGGCATCCGCCGCGGCTTCCTTGAAGAGAACCAGACGCTCGAATGGAGCGATCTGGATCAGGGGCTCTCGCTTCGATCATCCTTTGGCGTTGCGTTCTCGGGAGCAGCGCAGCTGCCGCGCCTGGCAATCGAACAGTTGGGCGAATTGAACCAGCACCTGCGCTTTATCGAGCGGCGCATTGGCTAGTCGCGCGAATGACGAGACGAGGATTACGGACGTGACACCTTCGTTGGAGCAATGGCAGCGGGCGATTCGCATTGCCCGGCGTCTTGAGCCGGCCGATACCTGCCTGCGCGGCGGGCAGGTGCTCAACGTCTTCAGCGGCGAGCTGGAACGCGCCGACGTTGCGATCGCCGACGGCCGGATCGTTGGCGTTGGAGACTACCCGGACGCCAACACCACCATCGACGTGCAAGGTGCCATCGTCGCACCGTCGTTCATTGACGGCCACATCCACACCGAGAGCTCGCTGCTCTGGATCACGCAGTTCGCGCGGGCCGTCGTCCCTCACGGCACTGGCGCGATCGTCACTGACCCGCACGAGATCGTGAACGTCGCTGGTCTCGCCGGGTTCGAAGCGCTCGTCAATGCCTCGCGCGACCTCCCAATCGATATTCACTTCACCGTGCCGTCCTGCGTGCCGGCCAGCCCGCACGAGACGTCCGGCGCTGTGATGACCGCCGACCTGATTGCCGCCGCCCTGCAAAACGACGCCACAGTCGGCCTCGGCGAGCTGATGAGCTTCCCCGGCGTTCTGGCTGGCGACCCTGACATTCACGAGCGCTTGCGCGTCTCCGACGGCCACCTTCGCGATGGCCACGCGCCCGGCCTGCTCGGCCACGATCTGGACGCCTATGCTCTTTCCGGCATCACCAGCGACCACGAATCTGCCGCACTCGAAGAGGGCCGCGAGAAGCTACGGCGCGGCATCTTCCTGATGCTCCGCGAAGGCTCCAGCGCGCGCAATGCGCTCGATCTCCTACCGCTGGTCAACGACACCACCTGGCCGCGCTGCTGCTTCGCCAGCGATGATCGCGATTGCGCGATGCTCCTCAGCGATGGCCACATGAATGCCACGCTTCGCAAGGTCGTCGCTGCTGGTCTTGATCCGATCCGCGCGATCCAGATGTGCACGATCACAACCGCAACCTACTGGCGGCTGGACCGCATTGGCGCGATCGCGCCCGGCTACTGGGCTAATCTGGTAATCCTCAACGACCTCACCGACTTCGGCATCGACCGTGTCTACTACCGTGGCAACGTCGTCGCCGAGCAGGGTACGGCACGCTTTGAGGTCGAAACCAGCATCCCGGACGAGCTGCGCAACACGGTCCATCTTCCGCACATGACGGTCGATGATCTGCGCCTCCCAGCATCGAGCGGGACACAGGCAGTCGGCGCAATCGACGGCCAGATCGTGACCGAGCTACGCACAGTAGAGCCCGCTATCGACGGCGACGAGGCGCTCATCGACATCGACCGCGACCTGCTGAAGCTCGTCTGTGTTGAGCGCCACGGCAAGACAGGCGGCGTCGGAGTCGGCTACGTGCACGGCTTCGGCCTGCGCTCCGGCGCACTGGCCTCGTCGATCGCACACGACGCGCACAACATCGTCGCCGTCGGCACCAACGACGCCGACATTCTCGCCGCCATCACCGCGATTGGCGAAACACAGGGCGGTCTGGCAATCGTGCAGGATGGCATCCTGATTGATCGTCTGCCGCTGCCCGTCGCAGGCATTCTCAGCGATCAACCGCTGGAAACGGCCGCCGAAATCTACGAACGGCTGGAGCAACGCGCACGCGACCTCGGCTCGACGCTCCATTCGCCGTTCGGCCTGCTGGCGTTCATGGCCCTGTCGGTCATCCCGTCCGCTCGCGTCACCGATCAGGGGTTCCTCGTCGTATGAGTGCCGAGCCCGTAACAGACGCACAAGACACCGACCGCACCGCCGAAGTCGATCGACTGCTCATCCAGTCGATTGGCCGCTGGGGACTCATCACAGCCGCGCTGCTGATCGTCTTCGATACGCTGGTGCTACTCGGCTATCCGTTCCCCGGTTCAATGGAAACAGCGCGCAGGGTTGTGTATACAGTCGCCGCTGTTATCCTGTTGAGCGCGGTAGCCTGGATCACATTCCTCGGTTATCGGCTGGTCACATTGCGTGTCGCGACGGCACGCCGACAGGTCTACCCCGTCTTCCTCCCGATCACAGTCCTGTTTGCCAGCATAATCGGGTTCCTGTTGATGACCGTACCCAAATGATCTGCTGTGGCTGAAACGGAAGTGGGGGAGATGAGCGAGACTTCTTCGTCATCGGGTGTGGCGCTGTCGTTCGATGTCGGCGGTACATTCACCGATTTCGTCGCGATCGACACGTCCAGCGGCGCGATTGCTGCTCGTCACAAGGTGCTAACGAATGCTCGCTATCCGGCTCGCGGCGTCGTCCGTGGCTGGCAAGAAATAGCCGCTGCCGGGCTGGACGCCTCGGCGGTCGGATTTGCCGTCCATTCGACGACGCTAGTGACGAACTCACTGATCGAGCGCAAGGGTGCCCGGACTGCCCTGCTCACGACTCGCGGCTTTCGTGACATCCTGGAGCTGGCCCGCGAGCAGCTCTATGACATCTACGACCTCTTCGCTCCGCCGCCCGAACCGCTGATCGACCGCCCACTCCGCCTGGAGATCAACGAGCGCGTCGACGCCGGAGGCACAGTCCTGCTCGCTCCCGACCAGCAATCCATCGACGGTGCCGTCAACGCGCTGCGCGCTGCGAACGTCGAATCGGTCGCGATCGTCTTCCTCCACGCCTACCAGAATCCGGACAACGAACGCGCCGTCGCGGCCGCGATCAGAGCCGCGCTGCCGGATATCACCATTTCGCTGTCGTCCGACATCGCTCCCATCGCTGGTGAGTACGAGCGCACATCGACGACTGCCGCCGACGCCTTCACCAAGCCACTTGTCCAGCGCTACGTCGGCGAGCTGGAGCAGTCGCTTACCGAATCCGGCATCCCGGCCGCGCTCTACCTGATGCTCTCGTCCGGCGAAATTGCCTCGGCTCCGACCGCCACAGCTCGCCCAATCCGCCTGCTCGAATCCGGACCGGCTGCAGGTGCCATCGCCGCCGCCTACTTCGGTCGGCTCGCCGGATACGACGACGTCCTGTCGCTCGACATGGGCGGCACGACGGCGAAAGCCTGCGTTGTCGAAGGCGGCCGCCCCGAACTGGCGCAACTCCTGGAAGTCGCCCGCGTCCGGCGCTTCATGAAGGGCTCAGGTCTGCCGGTCGTCACGCCCGTCGTTGACCTGATCGAGATCGGCGCCGGTGGCGGATCGATCGCCCGCAAGGACGAGCTCGGTCTGCTGAAAGTTGGCCCCGACTCCGCCGGCGCCGATCCGGGCCCAGCCTGCTACGGTCTGGGCGGCACGCTCCCGACTGTTTCTGATGCCAACCTCGTCCTCGGCTATCTCAACCCCGGCTACTTTCTCGGCGGCTCAATCCCCCTGCGTCCTGACCACGCGCGCGACGCCGTCGCCGCTCTCGCAACCGAGCTTGATCTATCGGTCGAAGCAACCGCATGGGGCATCCACCGCGTCGTCAACGAGAACATGGCTGCCGCTGCACGCGTCCACATCATCGAGCGCAATCGTGACCCGCGCTCGTTGGCCACGATCGCTTTCGGCGGGGCCGGACCGGCCCACGCTGCCGCAGTCGCCCGCATCCTCGGCAGCCCGACCGTCATCTTTCCGCCCGGTGCCGGCGTGGCATCTGCCTTCGGCGCGCTCGTCGCTCCGATCGCCTTCACCGCCGGTCGTACCTTCATGACGGCGCTCGACAGCGCAGACTGGGACGCCGTCGCTGACGTCTACGCCGAGCTTGAGGCGACCGCATCAGAAGAGCTGGCCCGCGCCGGCGTCGCAGCCGACGACATCCGCTACCAACGCTGGGCCGAGATGCGGCTGGAAGGGCAATACCACGAGATCGCCGTCGATCTTCCGGCTGGTCGACTGGATGCCACCAGCGTCCCGGCCATCCGCTCCGCGTTTGACGCCGCCTACCAGCAGCAATACGGCCGCATCCTCGAAGGCTTGCCAATCGAGGTCCTGCACTGGCGCTTGTCCGCCATCGGCCCTGAGCAGCAAGTCGGCGCAGCGACGCAGCCGCTGGGCGACTCCAATGCAGTATCCGCGCTCAAGGGCAACCGCCCCGTCTGGTTCGACGACCGCTACTACGACACGCCGATCTACGACCGCGATCTGCTCCAGCCCGGCATGCGCGTCGTCGGCCCGGCTGTCCTGGAGGAACGCGAGGCAACGATCGTCATTGGTCCCGGCGACGACGCCCGGGTCGATGAGCATCTCGCCATCATCACGACGATTGCACCGGCTGGAGGAGCACGATGACCGTCCGACCGACAACACCCGACATCGCCTTCGACCCCGTTTCGCTGGAGATCATGTGGAGCCGTCTCATCGGCATCGCTGACGAGATGTGGACGACCGTCCTGCGCACCGCTGTCTCGACGATCATCGGTGCGGCCCAGGATTTTGGCTGCGAAATCCTCGACGAGCGCGGCTACTCGTTGGCCCATTCCTACCGCTCAATGCCCGTCTTCAACCTGATCATGCCCGAGCTGACCCGCGAGCTCATCCGCGCCTTCCCGATCGAGCAGATGCGCCCGGGCGACGTCTTCACAACCAACGACCCCTGGCTCTGCGCCGGCCATCTCGACGACATCGCCATCATCACACCGATCTTCCGCAACGGCGCAGTCGTTGCCTTCGCCAACACCGTCGCGCACACCTCCTCCATCGGTGGCGCACTCGACGGCATGGCCGTCCGCGACCTCCACGAAGAAGGGCTCTTCATCCCGCTATTGCGCCTCTACGACGCCGGTACGCCGAACGAGACGCTGTTCGCGTTCATCCGCAGCAACGTCCGTCAGCCCGAGATGGTCCTCACCGATATCGAGGCGCAGGTGACGGCCAACGTCGTCGCCGAAGAACGCATCCTCGCACTGATGGACGAATACAGACTCGACTCACTCCGCGACCTCGCCGACGCCGTCCAGTCACGCGCCGAAGCTGCCATGCGCAACGCTATCGCCGCTGTCCCCAACGGCACCTACAGCGCCGAGGAGATGGTCGAAGCGAACGGCGAGCCGCTGCCGCTCCGCGTCACCATCGAGGTCGCCGACGACCAGATCACCGTCGACTATGCCGGTAGCGCCTCCCAGACGCTCGCCGGTGGGATCAACTGCACCTTCACCTACACCCGCGCCCACACCGTCTATCCGCTGAAGTGCCTGTTGACGCCGAACGTCCCCAACAACGAAGGCTGCTTCCGCCCAATCGTCGTCCGCGCACCGGAGCGCTCGATTTTGAACGCCCTCCCGCCCTCCTCGGTCAACTCGCGCACCAAGACCGGCTGGCACATCCACACACTGCTCTTCCGCGCACTGGCCGATGCCCTGCCCGAGCGCGTCCAGGCCGGCAACGGCCTGATGTTCACGATGCGCGGCTACTCCCGCGACGCCGACGGCACCCCGCGCAACGCTCACTTCATCTGCGGCGGCGGTCGCGGCGCTGGCTACGGCCACGACAGCAACACTCGCAACTGCTTCCCGTCCAGCGCTGGCAACGTGCCGATGGAAATCTTCGAATCACGCCTGCCCTTGCTGGTAGAAGAAGACGTACTTGAGCCGTCCTCCGGCGGCCAGGGCCAGTGGCGCGGAGCGCCCGGCCAGCGCGTAACACTCCGCCTGCATCCCGAACACGAACGGCCGGTCGCGCTCTATCTCCACCCGGACCGCCTGCGCTACCCCGCCCCCGGCATGTTCGGCGGCGAGCCCAGCTTGCGCAACCAGATCATCCTCAATGGCACTGACCTGGCCGCCAACGGCCGCCTCGACCACGGCGAAATCATCCTCGCCACACCCACCGACCGCCTCACCACCATCGTCGCCGGCGGAGCAGGCTACGGCCCGCCCACCGACCGCGACCCCGTCCTCGCCGCGCGGGACGAGGAGTTTGGCTATGTCGAGAGGGCTGGAGACGAGTAGAGCAATGGAGAGCGGATCAACCTGAGTGGAACAGTAACGCCAAAGCGTCGATTGTTCCGGAGCGACAGCCACTCCCGCTCTCTGTCATCTTGAGGTCGCAACCGAAAGATCTCCCCCCGGTCGGGACCGATCGAGCGCTGGGGAGATTTCTCACTGCGGTTCGAAATGACAGAGAAAAAGGGTTGCTGCCGATTAGTCAGTTTGGCTTTAGCAGCCCATTGAGTGGGTCGTCAGCGCCAATGTGTCTGTTCGGTAGCGTCTCATGTTCTCTGTCATTCTGAACGGAGTGAAGCATCCGTTTCTCCACCAGTGCGGCCAACGATGAGGGAACGGATGTTTCGCTCCGGGTGCCACCGCCTAGGAGGCAACCGGGCGATACATGACAGAGGAAGGAGTCGGCTGCCAATCTGACACATTGACCTTGACAGCCCATTGAGGTCGTCAGCGCCAAACTGTCATGTACGTTGCCACGACAGCCGCTTCCTTCTCCTGTCATTTCGACTTGAGTTTGGACAAGCTGAAGGCCCAGGTGGAGGAGGGATTGACGGATGGCATCGCGGTGCGATGCTAACCGGATGAGATCACCATCTGATCCAGCACCCCGCCTCGC